>JAEEGG010026921.1_pt1 | contig 10937 bp, 10 predicted proteins | sample 9134161 | NCBI WGS metagenome assembly JAEEGG01 (sample SAMN16246543, study PRJNA631951) | gut metagenome | biome: gut microbiome; feature: rumen; material: CR-attached | host: Bos | place: Iran: Karaj | collected 2018-10
CCGACTGGATAGAAATCAGCGCAGGCGGAATCATCAACTACATTCATGTTACACAAGGCAACGCCACCGGCGGCTATACCGGCGGCGTAAGCTTCTATCTATAATTATAAAGATGGTGCGGCCTTGATACAACGCACCGAGCGGTAGTCGCCCTTGGGGAAGGCGTTCATACTCGTAGCCTTGCTGCTGAAATCAAGGAACAAGTAATACGCGAGATCGTCGGGCGTAGCGGTCGCGCTCCAGAAGTATGCGTAGCCGCCGATGCCGTCGTATGTACCGCCTGCAAGTGCGCCGCCCTCGCCTTCATAAACGGCGCCGCGGTAGCCTGCGGGGAGTGCGTTAAAGCCTAGCGCATCGGAGCCGTTCCCCTTCTTGAACCACCCGCCGGTGGACTTGAGTTTTTCACCAGCCTCTGCTGCACCGCCCGCCTGTTCTACGAGGGCCGCGAAATCGGCACTATCGGGTAGCTTCCAGCCTTCGGGGCATGATGTGCGCGCATCGTCCCAAGTGTATAGCCGCCCGTACTCGGAACACTTGCGGCTATCGCCCTCGGGGCACACGCTCCCCTCGGTTGCAAAATTCAGGTTCTCCGCAAACCAGGTGAGACCACCAATCTTCACTATGTCATAACTCTGACCATCGCGCGGGTCGGTAAACGACTCGGAGCAGGCGATAAACAGCGCCGAAACGAGAATACAAGACAGAAATAAAAATCGATGCATGCTACTCCTTCACGAATTCATCCAGTTTCCAGAGATTCCTGATCATGCCGGCATTCTCGCCACACAGCATCATGCTGCCCTTTATCAGTTTCGAAAAATCGAATGGTGTTCTCTGCTCGCCGGGCTTCAACTGAATCGGCTTATCAAGTCCTTCAACACGTTCATACCTGCCGGGCTCCGGAGAGTAAAGCACCTCACATTCTACGGGCTCGGGCAGTTTCACTTTCGAACGCACCAGGTTGCTATCCGGCATAAACTCGAGCGTAAAGTAGTCATCGCGGGTCCACTTTGCCATTTCCTTAAAAAGTGCGTACATCCCCGGAGAATCAAAGAAGTAGCCGCCCATGACACTCTCGCTCCTGCATCTTCCATCCTTCTTATAGAACAGGTGTTCTATGTTCGAATCCACCAACACGTAATTGGCTTTTTCCACCTTCGTCGTCTCGGGAGCGAACGACTCCATCTTGTCAATCATTTTCAGGAACATCGCCGTATCCGCAACGGAATCCACCACCACCTTTTTCCACCGCATGGCATGATTGTAGGGGTCTTCACCCATTTTCATGTAATCCTTCCAGTAGCCTATCGTGCGCTGCACAAACCACGTCGAATCGCGCGCAATACGCTCTAGCCTTACGGAGAATTCCGTCTTGCCAAACCCGCTACCCTCCATGGAATACTCGATAAAGTCACCGCCCTTGCACATGGTCGTGACCGCTTCGCGGATAAACCTGTCCTTGTCCGACGACTGGGGCCTTGAATAATTCGGGATGATGTGCAACAGGTTCTCGAAACTTGCAATAACCAACACGGAATCTGGCGGGCCCTTCGGGGGCGGCTGCGTAGTTTCTCCTTTCTTGACCGAAGCAGGCTCGCTGCCGGCACAACACAGCAGGAGCATCGCAAAGAAGGGTACAAGAAGGGCGCGCAGGTTCATGCTCTGAAAATACTTCTTTTTGCAAAAGGCGTCAATGCGAATAGTTCCTGTTTCCTGCGCGAACCAGAAAATGCGTTTTTGGTAGCATAAAACGAGCGGCAAGGTTGTATATTTAACTTAAAAACATTTAACTACCCTTTAGCCTACCCAAAGGTGGTACTTATGCTGATGGAAAAGATTACATCCCCTGCCGATGTGAAGAAGATGGACACAGAAAGCCTGAAGGCGCTCGCGGCAGAAATCCGCACGGCGCTTTTGAACAAGATTTCCAAGTGCGGCGGGCACCTCGCACCGAACCTCGGATTTGTTGATGCGACCATCGCACTGCACTATGTTTTTGAATCGCCGAAAGACAAGATTGTCTACGACGTCAGCCACCAGAGTTACACGCACAAGATTCTGACGGGCCGCGCCGAGGCGTTCCTGAATCCGGACAAGTACTGGAGCGTCACGGGCTACACCGAGCCTTGCGAAAGCGAACACGACCATTTTATGATCGGCCACACCTCGACCTCGGTGAGCTTGGCGCTCGGGCTTGCGACCGCACGCGATATCAAGGGTGAAAAGGGAAACGTCATCGCCGTCATCGGTGACGGTTCGCTCAGCGGCGGGGAAGCGTTCGAGGGCCTCGACAACGCGGGCGAATACGCGACGAACTTTATCGTGGTGGTGAACGACAACGAAATGTCCATCGCCGAAAACCACGGCGGCCTTTACGGGAGCCTCGCGGAACTCCGCGCCACGCAGGGCAAGAGTGAAAACAATTACTTCAAGAGCCTCGGCTTTGATTACCTGTATGTAGAACAGGGCAACGACATCGAATCGCTCATCGCCGCATTCCAGCAGGTGAAGGATTCAACAAAACCTGTAGTCGTGCACATCCATACGCTCAAGGGCAAGGGCTACAGCTTCGCCGAAAATTCCAAGGAAGGTTTCCACTGGGCCGCACCCTTCGACATCCCGACCGGCGTCGTCAACTGGGGTAACGGCGAATCGTACGGAGGCATCCTCGGCGACTACCTGATGAAGAAAATCAAGGCGGACCCGAAAGTCGTCGTAATCCATTCTGCCGTGCCTGCAGGCATCGGGTTCTTTGCCGAACAGCGCAAGGAAGCGGGCAAGCAGTTCATCGATGTGGGCATCGCCGAGGAACATGCGGTAGCGCTCGCATCCGGACTCGCGAAGGGCGGCGCGAAGCCCGTGTACAGCACGCACGGCACGTTCATCCAGCGCACCTACGACCAGCTTTCGCAGGACCTCTGCGCGAACAACAACCCGGCAACGATTCTCGTGACCATGTCGGGCGCCGACGGCATGAACGACACGACACACCTCTGCATTTTCGACATCCCGATGATGAGCAATATCCCGAACTTGGTGTACCTCTGCCCCACCTGCGTGGAAGAGGCGATCGCCATGATGGATTACGCCATTGACCAGACGGAACACCCGATGGCCATCCGCATCCCGAACGGGGTCGTGCACAGGAGCGTTGCGTTCGACAAGGATTACTCCAAGCTGAATACATTCAAGGTCGACAAGCGCGGAAGCAAGGTGGCATTGATAGGCCTCGGCAGCTACTACGCGCTCGCTGAAGAAGCCGCAGCAGAACTTGCGAAGTCGGGAATCGACGCGACGATTGTCAACCCGCGTTTTGCGACAGGTATCGACAGCGATGTGCTCGAAGGACTATGCGCTGACCACCAGGTTGTCGTGACGCTCGAAAACGGCGTCATCGATGGCGGCTTCGGCGAAAAGATTGCCCGCTTCTACGGTGCCCGCGACATGAAGGTGCTCGTGAAGGGACTCAAGAAGGAATTCTACGACAAGGTGCCATACGGCGAACTCATGGAAAGGAACCGCCTGACACCCGCGCAAATTGCAGAAGACGCGTTGGCCACGCTGAAATAGCGCAGCCCGTTACCGATTAATCGGTGGTAAACTTACGCACCACATCCTCGTATTTGATTGTCTCTTTTATAAAAGGATTCGGCTTTACCTGGTAAGTCACTGCAGTGCCAAAGTATTTGCAGGCATAACCACCTTCTATCTTGGTTTCCGACATTGAAATATCTACCAAGCCGTGGTAACCCGAATTAGGAGTTACAATGGCAGAAAAGAAGTAGACTTCATTACAATGATCCTGGGCTGAATAAGCCACTGGAGTCAAAGAGACAATCGTCAAGTCATTATCAACATCCAAAGCCTTCGGAATGGGATAGAGGTTGTCCGTAGTAATTTCATAATCTACTTTTTTCTTGACTACGGGCTGAGCAACCGGCTTAGCTACAGGCTTGGGTTTGGGCTTGGGCTTAGGCTTGGGCTCCGGAGGAGGCGCATATACCGGTTCCGGTTCGTATACCGGTTGTTGATACGATCCATAATAAGGAGAGCAACCCTCGAAAGCAAATGCAACAAAGACGCAAACGGATAATGCTATAAACTTTTTCATTTCGTCCTCCTAATTATTGCAGCTGCAGATCATGCAACAATTATTTTTTTGAGGTGCCGACGGACTAGGTACAGGCACTCGTATAGTATCCGGCTTTGGTTTCGGAACCTTGATTACTTCGATAACGCGCTTCTTTGTCACAACCTTTTCAATAACGCTTCTTTTTTTGTACTTGACCGCAAGGCCCCAAAAAGTACAGACAGGCTCACCACCTATCATGGATTCATCAAACTTTATATCTACAATGCCGTGGAATCCGCTCTGTTCGTCAGCCTTGCTGAACAAGAAATCAACTTCATAGCACTTGCCTGGCGCCTGGTGCGTTACGGGCACTATACGCTCCACTTCAAGAAAAGCGGAATCCGAACTAAAATATTTCTTGACTGCATCCTGAGTCTGAGCCGAAAACGGAGTGAGGGTGTTGGCGGGCAACTGGTAATTTTCAGAATACTTATTGGTATCTTGAACAACCTTAAAACCGAGGCCAAGCCCCCAAGATTCACAGGTATATTTGTCGTCATCCTTAATTTGCTTGTAATGGTAGTCTACCACAGTAGAGTACCCTAGTCCCTGCAACACACTCTTTTGGTAGAGGTCCAGAATATCGCACTTGCCCGCGCCGCTATAAGTAACGGGGCCCCATTTTTCAACTTGAAATTCATTGTAGTTTTCCAAGTTTTTGGGTGTACTTAAGGAATCCGAAAGCTTCTCGGTAGGCCGGGCAAAGGCTGCCAGCGCCAAAGCTAACGTGAAAACAATTGTATGCTTAATGAATTTATTTGTCATAAGCGCAAATATATATAAAACTTTACAAAAGACTATTGTTAAACAAAAAGACGTGATTTGCATCACACATTAGCAATGAAATGACCTGCCGCCGCTTCTTCGCGGCACTTACTCGACGCTTTATTTCCAGCGCTTGAGCATCGGGAAGTACTTGCGGAGTTCCGCAGCTCTGACAAAATTTCATTTCCATAGGTTCTCCTTTTTTTTATACAAATGCACGCTATTTAAAAATTACTGTCACCTTGAAAGAAAATTCATTGCCGAATTTTTGGTCTATCAAGAACGTTTTGCCGACTCTGCGTCGACCATACAGTGCGATGAACTCCGGTTGTTACCGGGCTAAAGTCAACAAAAAATCAGAATTTTAGCCCATAAATATGCCGAGACGCACATTTTTGAACACCCCAACGCACTGTCGATGTGTGATGAATTTCACTAGATTAGTTTTGCTTTTGAGCAAAATTCATATGGCCACTCACTACACCTTGACTTTTGAATTTCTAGTATGTAAATTTATGTTAAAATACCGTGTATGGAGGTTCCTATGCCCAATTTTCGTGCTACATGTCTTCGCAAGAAAATAGCGCTTTTGTGTTTCTGCCTTGCCGGTTCAAGTCTGCTTGGCTGTGGCGACGACTCCAGCGGAACTGCAGCACCAGGTGCTAGTGCAGACCAGTGTTCCGTTTCCAAGACAGCGAACAATGTTGTGGTCAAAGTCTCGGCTGACGGTTCCGTTTCCACAACGGTCTATGTATTCGATGGCAGCGGGAACATGACGTCCCTGGTTACGACCTTTGACTACTCAGGCATGGGCGATGACGCTACCGCAAAGTCTGTATGTAACGCGAGTGCGGCTGGAGAAGGCTTTTCTGCCAGTTACGAAAATGGATTATGTACGATAACGCAGACTGTGGGACTTGTCGGAGGCACACTTGACCGAGTTTATGAGGAACAGAGTGCCATTTGCGATGAGATGAACGTGGAAGACATACCCGCAAGTGATGAAAGCAAACCGTTGAGTAGTGATGGCAAATCTTCGAGTAACGAAGGCAAGACTTCAAGCAGCGAATTGACTCATTTTGCTGATGGTAAGTCGTCCAGCAGTTCAGGTATTTTTAGTCAGGGCAGTTCGTCTTCCGAGATGCAGCCCCCTTCAGTTGCAAATACGTTGGAAGAATTGCGGGGGTACAAGTGTAAAGAAGAGTTTCTTGGAATGAGGGTTCCTGTGCTGGCGGAGAATAGTGACTATGCATGCATAGTGTATGAGACATCGTACTATGTTTGGCTTCCTGTAATCGACAATATAAAGAATGCCCCCACCTGTAATGAGAAATTCAAGACGGGGACGGGAAACAAGACCATGTTTGTTGCTGAAAGTGACTATGGTGTTTATGGCTGCATTCTTGATATCAAGGATCCTTACGATTTTGATTCGGCTGAGTATATTTGGAAAAAGTATGGGACTTGCAAGATAGACGGAAAGGGTGCACAGAATGAATCCAAGTCCTCTTCCAGTTCAGTAAATGCAAAGTCTTCAAGTTCTATACCCCCAAACACATCCTCCTCTATTCCCAAGTCGTCCAACTCAAACCCTGGCGAGAGCGTGGTGACATTTGTTGATGGGCTTATGTGGGAACCCTCCTATGGCAAGCGCGTTAGGACATTCTTCAACACGGACGACGAATCATCCTTCTTTGACGAGGAATCGGGTGATGAGTCTGGATGGTGGTTCAAATATACGGACGATATTGACGGAGGACATTCCATTGCAAGTGCGACGTTTACGGATACTTACCTGAATCTCGACATCACCTTGAAATACTCCAACTGGTATCTTGAAACTTCGGGCGAAGATTATTACTATGCTCCGGACCCGTACCCGTATGTCGGTTTTGGATTCAGTTTCTCCCCAGGCGGAGAAGATGCTACTGTTGATATTTCCGGATGGGAAGGTATTTGTGTGACCTACGAAAGCACCGGAAAGTTTGAGATTGCCGTCAAGTCCCCGTACGATGACGGCCTCTCTTGGTACAAATTGGCTTCGAAGGCTACTACTGCAACGACCTTAAATGTCGCTTTCTCTTCCTTGACTCGGTCCAAGTATGCGGAATACCCACTTTCTAGGGCTGAGGCGCTGAAAGAGGCTTCGGGTATTCACTTTAAGTACACAAACGACGAATCTGGGACAGGGACAGTTTGCAAGTATGGTCGCGATACGGCTATGGAATGCGACGAGATGGACTACATAGCTTGGAATACCATCAAGATTTACAAAATCGGAAAGTACGGAACGTGCAACAATAGCACAGCAACGACGCTGTAAATAGCACCGGCAATGTAACCGGCACATACCGACATGCTGCCATAAGCACTCCCCTGCGCCAAAATCACGTGAATCAAATCACTTTCGCCCTTGGCGATTAATAAAACGTGTTCCCGCATGGTTTTCAGGACATATATTACTGATGTCTAAAAAATCCAAGGAGTATTATAATGAAAAAAATGTTCCTCGCGGCCATTATCGGCGCAAGCGTTCTCTTTACCGCATGTGGCGATGATTCCTCTTCGTCTCCCGCCGCAGACCCCCAGGATACTCAAACCGAAAAAGATGCGGGCACCCCTTCTAGCGGCGATTGCTTCACTTTGCCGGAACCGAATCAAACATCATATCAGGGTTGCTGGTACACCTCTGATGCAACGTCCGTGACCGAGTTCGAAGTAACAGCCGTCGGTGTGATTACCAGGACATGGACCGTTGATGGCGGAAAGGTTATAAAGACCACGGACTATAATGATGGCAACCCGCCGATGGTTGACGAAGAATCCAGCATGAGTTCTCTAGACGATGCCCTGAATGAAGAAAAGGATGGCACCTGCAAAAAGATAAAAACCGCCATGTGCGAAGAATAGTAACTGAAGTCCGGCCGCAAGGCCGGATTTTTTTACCATTCATAATCCTTGTACAATACATTCGGACAAATCAGACTATATTTAATATATCGTTTTTTCGGAGAAAGGCAGGATACATGAAAAGGGCTTCATTTTTTGCAACATTAAGCATTGCCGCAATAATTGCCGCATGCGATGACAACAGCAGTAGCGCAGAAAATATCGACGATATGCTATCAAGCAGCGTTGACAATAGCGATGTTGCTTCTAGCAGCACCGAATCAACAAGTCCTAGTTCAGGTGTAAATCCGACATCCTCGAGCGACATTTCATCATCTGAATCTTCTGGACCCCAAGAACCAAAGAACTCCTTTACGGACTCCCGTGACGGGAAAACCTATAGACTCGTCAAGATTGGCGATCAAAACTGGATGGCAGAAAACCTCCACTTTGCCGACAGCCTTATCTACGTTTTTAGCGACGCCCAAAAGGCGTGCCCTGAAAATTTTCACCTGCCCAGCATGGAAGAATTCCAAGAACTTGTAGACTTTGTAGGTGGAATTGCCATAGCGTCTAAAGTTCTCAAAAGTACTTCAGGATGGCCCAACGGAGAATATGGGGATTGGAACGGTACCGACAACTTTGGATTCAACGCAATACCCATCGACAGCGGCAATGGCGGCACCGACGAAAACTATTGGACATCCACCCACGATTACCACAGTTATTACACGGGGATGATGTTAAAAATCAACCCTTATCCCACATCCAAGTTCCGCTGTAGCCAGTCCGCTGATAGCGCCTGTTTCCTAAATGCAGAACCAGATACAAAACTTTCTGTCCGCTGCCTTAGTGACACTTCAAGTTGCGGCTCTGCAATCTACAACAATCGCACCCATTTTTGCCAAAAAAGTATAGTCTATCCTCTTTGCAGGGGCCGTAAATACGATGCCGGGAAATATACCTGTAGGGACCAACAACTGTACAACATTGCAACAGACAGCATTTACAAATACTCTTGGGTTTGGCTCAATCCCGAAAAGGAATACGGTCTTTTTCAAGACCCACGTGACAATCAATTCTACAAGACTATCGTCATCGACTCTCTTGTATGGATGGCTGAAAACTTGAACTATGCTTCCGAAGGTTCCGCCTGCTTTGAGAATGATTCCATGTACTGCGATCTTTATGGACGCCTATACACCGCAGATCAGGCCAGAAATGGTCAATCAAAGCCTCAAGGCTACCGAGTTATTCAAGGCGTCTGCCCCGATGGCTGGCGCCTGCCTACCAGTGAAGAGTTCAGAGCCGTAATAGACGGCAAATACCCCGAAGAAACGATTTATGCAAAAATTATCGGCTTTGACACCAACAAGGAAATGTACGAGCATAAAAACGAAACAGGTCTTAGCATCGTATTTGGAGGTATTCACGAGACAGAACCTACCAAGTCGCGCCCCGAGTGGGATGGATTGAATATAGATGGCGGCATTATCGGTTCCAACTTTGAATTTGGCGTTTATTACCATTACTTTGATGGCAGCAACTGGAGTATATATCCAAGCCAGGCAGAAAATGTACGCTGCGTAAAAAACTTATAGGTTAATTTGCACTCCTTGCCATAAAAAAGTATGTCCATCTCGCGGCCCACATTCCGGCATGCGCTCCCCGCGCTTCTGTGCGGAGTTGTTGGAGCGAACGCCGCGGGAATCGCGGGTGTTTTCGACGCGGGCTGGTCCACAGCCTACTACCCGCAGGATTCCATCACGCACATGCACCAGCGCCTGCACGCACTCGGGATGGACGAAGTCGTGTTGCAGTACGCCGCCGTCGAGGCGACACACCTGTACTACCCTTCGCAACTTGACTTTCTGCAGAACACGCAGTACAAGAACAACGAGCTTTTCCCAAAGAGCATCGAGGCGGCAAAAACCGTCGGTACAAAAATCTGGCTCGGGCTCTACTACAACGGCGAAAACTGGTACACCCCGCCGACCACCGAGCAGCTTGATACTTTGTCTGCACGCAATCTGAAAGTGCTTGAAGAAATTTACGCGCTGTACGGGAGCGAAACCGTTGTCGAAGGCGTATACATACCGCAAGAGATTGCACGCTACTACTGGGACGGCCTGCGCGATGACGCGACTCCGGAAATGCTCACGGAACACTTCTTGAAGCCGGTCACCGAAGCCGCACAGGCGAAGGGCTGGAAGGTGATGGCGGCCCCGTTCTACAACCAAAACCTGGAAACTCCCGAGAAGTTGCAAACGTTCTTCGAGAAACTCTTTGCCGCGGGATTCAAGCCCGATGTAATTGCCGTGCAGGATGGCGTGGGCGCAAGCGACGCAGGCAAGCACCATGCCGAAACCGCGACCGTGGGCAACTACGAGCGCGCGGTAGCTGAAGCCTGCAAGCAATACGGGATTGAATTCTGGGTCGACCTGGAACTGTTCCGCACCGACGATTCACACGCGCTTGCCGACAGCGCAAGAATCTCAGCGCAACTCGATACCGCATACGCCGCGGGTGCCGTGAAAGTCATCGGCTATGACTTGGCCGTGCTCGGGAACGCGGGCCTCGATTCCCTCGAAAAGTGGAAGCTGGAATCGAGCATGGAGCCGCTGACCCGCATCTACGAAGCACCCCGCGAAAATCGCCGCGCATCCCATGCCCGCGACAAAAAATCGCAAAAAAGCGAATTGTTCCTGAACGGGCGTTTACAGAACAGCCGTCCCCTAAACGAAAATTCGCAGTATTTCAAGGCGAACGGCGCGAAGGTTAAGCAGAATTAACGCTCGCCGGGCCGCAAAATAACTTATATTAACAATATGAAGAAGAATCTAGTGGGTTTAGGAATCGCCCTCACCATGGGCTTGGCTACGACTATCTATGCGGAAAGGTGCCCTAACGCATGGCCCGCGGAGGGCGAAAACTACGCCTCGGGCACAATAGACAGTACAAACTACAGTTACGAAGTCTGGCGTGATGGCTACAATGCTTATTTGGAGTGCTACGATGATGGCCGCTACTTAGTTTACTCCAAGGCCGCGGACGCTATCGTGCGCTTTGGTCCCAAGTTCGACGAGCCAAAGACCTTCGACCAGCATGGCAACTTTGCGGCGGACTACAAGTTTCGCACAAAAGGCGGCGG
>JAEEGG010026922.1_pt1 | contig 10937 bp, 9 predicted proteins | sample 9134161 | NCBI WGS metagenome assembly JAEEGG01 (sample SAMN16246543, study PRJNA631951) | gut metagenome | biome: gut microbiome; feature: rumen; material: CR-attached | host: Bos | place: Iran: Karaj | collected 2018-10
CAGGGCATAGAGGGTGACACAGCGGTACATGGCTCCTGTGTCGACATATACGTAGCCCACTGTGCGGGCCAGGTCTTTGGCCATCGTGCTCTTGCCGCACGAAGAGTGGCCGTCAATAGCAATCGTTATCTTTTTCATCTCCTATCTCTTTTTCTCTTAATTCTTAATTATCAATTCTTAATTTTTCACTCTTTTCTCCTCCTTCGTTGCCGAATAGTTGATGTTCAGTGCGCCAGCCTTGCGCAGCGCCTGTTTCACATCGTTGATGAGTCCCATCTCCGTGTCTCTGTCGGCACGGATACTCACCGTCAGTCGCTGGCGATCGTCTTCTGACATGCGGTTGCGCTCCTTTTCTATCTCCGCACCTATCTCGTCAACGGTGACATAGCGGTCACCCATCTGGATACGTGGCTCGTCAGCAATGACACGTCCTTGGGTATCAACGGGCTTGCCGATAAAGATATACACCAGTCCGCTTTTGTTCACCTCCTTAGCCAGTTCGGTGCCCTGCGGCACGGTGTACTGCACCTTCGGGTCAACGTCGCGCATGTGAGTAACAATCATAAAGAAGAAGAGTACCGTGAATATCAAGTCAGGTAGCGATGCCACATTCAATGCGGGCACTGTGCGTTGTCTCTGTCGTTTGAATCTACTCATTCTCTTCTCTCGGAATTCGTAATTCCCTCCATGATTCGCATAGGTTTGATGTCCAGTTTCCTGTACGCCGCCACAATGCTGTTCTGCATCTCGAAATAGGCGTTATAACTGGTCTTACGCCCTGTCTCCACTGCAATCGTGTAGTTGTCCGTCTGTCGCGAAGCCAGGAACGACTCCACCTGCTGGCGCAAGGCGTCGGGTGTCACCTGCTGTCCGTCACAGGTCACCACATCGTTGTCGTCAATGGCAATCTGCAGGACATTCGAACGATTGATGTCGCGCTGTTCCAGATGCTGGTCATCCACAGGCGACAGCTTACGTCCCAGCCCGTGGTCCGTATCCATCGACGAGGTCACCAAGAAGAATACCAACAGCATGAACGAGATGTCTGCTGTCGATGTGGTATTCAGTTCGGGGAACTCCCTGCGTTTCTGCTTCCAACGGAACATCTTACTTCTTACCTCTTACTTCTTACCTCTTACTTCTTATTGCTCAACCAGAACGAGCGCACCGTTGACACTACCGTCACGATGACGGCAACACCCATGGCGATATACATCAGCCACAGCATCACCTCTGCCATCAAGAAACTACCTGCCTCAGCCATTGTTACGCGCTTTATATTTGACAACAGCATCCATCAGTGTGATAGCACCTTCTTCCATCTGTGTGGTCAGACGGTCTATCTTCGAGAGGATATAACTATAGAAGAACTGCAGGATGATAGCCACAATGATACCGAAGATGGTGGTAATCAGCGCCACCTTCATACCCTTGGCAACAATCGTCGGACTGATATTACCTGCCACCTCGATATTGTCAAAGGCCATCACCATACCAATCACCGTACCCAGGAATCCCAGCGACGGGGCAATGGCAATAAACAGGCGTATCCACGAACAGCCTTTCTCCATATTCGAGATCTGTACCGTACCATAGTTCGTCAACTGACGATCTATGTCGTCCACCTTCTCACGGATGTGCAACAGTGCCTGATAGCAGATGCTCGCCACAGGTCCACGCGTGTTACGACACAAGTCCTTGGCACCCTCCACGTCGTCCTGCTCCAGCCGTGCGTCCACGTCAGCCAGCAGCTTCTTCGTGTTCACCTCCGACAGCGTCAGATAGACGATGCGCTCTATGCAGAATGCCAGACCCAGCACCAGTGCCAGGGCTACCAGCGACATAAACCCTGCCGAACCCTCTATGAATTTCCGTTTCAGCAACTTGTGCAGACCACCGCCCTGCAGTGCCTCCTCGTCAGGTCCTCCCAACTCGGCATCTATCAGTGCCATTGCCGAGTCAGCAACCAGTGTGTCAGCCTTCAGCGTGTCGGCAGTCACCACTTTTGTCGTATCCTGCTGGGTAGTCTGTCCATACGCTATGGGCATCACCGTCCACAGGCAGGCGACTATCGCCATCAGCATGATGATTCTCTTCATATTACTTTTCATTGTTTAATCGTGCAAAGGTATAAAATAATTCTTAATTCTCAATTCTTAATTCTTAATTTTTTAGTACCTTTGCAAAAAATTTGCAAGAAAGTAACTTTATGGAATATATGTCACAGGAGGGCTACGACAAGCTCGTTGCCGAACTACGTCAGTTAGAGAGTGTTGAACTGCCACAGGTCAGGGATGCCATTGCCGAGGCCCGCGACAAGGGTGACCTCAGCGAGAATTTCGAGTACCATGCCGCCAAGCGCGAGCAGGGTCGCCTGCTCAGTCGCATCCGTTTCATGCAGCGTGTTCTGGAGAATGCCCGTGTGCTCGACACCTCTCATCTCTCTGCTGACAGTGTAGGCTTGCTCAGCAAGGTTGAGATGACCAACGAGAATACTGGCAGTCGCATGAGCTACACCATTGTCAGTCCCCACGAGGCCAACCTCCGCGAAGGCAAGATTTCCATCAAGTCACCCATCGCCCAGGCCCTGCTTAACAAAAAGGCAGGCGACACAGTTGTTGTCCGTGTCCCTGCCGGTATGGTCAAGCTCCGCATCGAGAGCGTCAGCCTCACTTCGTAATTCTCATCCAGTCTACATCCAGCCAACCGCGGTCGGCCTTGGCATTGTCCTCTACGCAGACATAGCCGAACTTAGCACCAATCCACTTGCCTTGACGCATCTGGAAGGGACTGCCTGCTTGACGGAATGTCTTGCCGTCCATGCTGTAGGCAAGCTGCACTAGTGGTTTGCCTTCATAGCCACCCTTGTTCTTCAGTTTGTCCTTGTCGGGCAGGGTGACGCGCAACAGCAGGTAGATATCCTCATGGATGCCGGGCTTGTAGTCTATCTTGTCCTCAGCGGTGGGTTTCAGCGTGGCGATGAGCTCCTCTTCTTGTGCCTTGCCCTTGTCGGCCTGCTTGCAGGTCAGGCGTAACAACTGGAATTCTTTGCCCACACGCTTCACCACCAGTGCCGAGTAGTCCAGTCCCATCATGATAATTCCTGCCATCTGTCCGTCGGCCTTTGACGTAAAGCGCACCTTGGTGGTAGCCATAAACTCGTCGGCAGGGGTCTTCTGCAACAGCATGTTGGGAACGAGGAAGAGATTGTTGGATTTCTCAGGTAACTTATACGTAAAAATGCGCATGGTGCCGAAGGCGGTGGGTACGCCAAACTTCTCGTCGTAGTTGGCCTGCCACTGCCACTGCTTGCCAATGGTCGTGCTATTAAACTCGTCGCTTTCAACTGGATTCACCACCTCTGTGCTCGAAGCTTTCGGCTTCTGGAAAGTGGTCACGGGTTCGCCCTTCTTACCCATCACGGGCCAGCCAGTGCTCCAGTCCACAGGGTTCAGGTGTACCACACGACCGTATGCCTCCTTGTCCTGGAAGTGCAGGAACCAGTCCTCACCATATTTCGTATGCACCCAACCACCCTGGTGGGGGCCATTGATATTCGTCTTGCCCTGCTGCAACACGATCTTGTGCTCATAGGGACCGTAGGGCGACCTTGAGCGCATGGCCAACTGGAAACCGCCAGGTACACCACCTGCCGGACACATAATCCAGTACCAGCCGTCGCGCTTATAGAACTTCGGACCCTCGCAGGTACGGTTCTCCGTACCGTTGCCGTCAAACACGATGACGGGTTGTCCGATGGGCTTCGTGCCATCTGCCGACATCTCACGAACGGTCAGCACTGAGGCATACTTCGAACGACTGTTAGCCCATCCGTTCACCAGATAGCACTTACCATCCTCATCCCACAATGGTGTGGTGTCGATATATCCCTGTCCCTTGATGACGCAGACGGGCTGTTCCCATTCGCCAGCAGGGTCGCCGTTCTTCGTCTTCACCATATACACACCATAGTCGGGGTCACCCCAGTAGATGTAGTATTGGCCAGCGTGATAGCGGATGCTGGGTGCCCATACGCCATTGCCATGCTGTACGGTGCTGAAGTGCTCCAGCAGTTTGCAGTCACCCTCATAGAGGTTCTTCAGCGCATAGCCCACTATCTCCCAGTTCACCAAGTCTTTGGAGTGCAGGATGGGCAGGCCTGGCGTACACTGGAACGACGAGGCCGTCATATAGTAGTCCTCACCCGACGCTCCCACACAGACGTCAGGGTCTGAGTAGTCCGCATTAATCACTGGATTGGTGTACGTGCCATCCCCATTGTCGGGCGACCACACCTCTGATTTGTACGCTTGGGCAGCTACCAACATGGGTAGCGCAACGGTTGCCAATAATAGTAGTCTTTTCATAGTTTGTTTTGCGAAGATAACAGGATTCTTTTCACCTAATAGCTTTGAACCTGTTCAACCTGCGGAGAGAACAGGATTCGAACCTGCGAACCGGTTTTGCCGGTTACACGCTTTCCAGGCGTGCCTCTTCAACCACTCGAGCACCTCTCCAAAAAAATACTTTGCAGTCGCAAATTTGCGTTTGCGGCTGCAAAGGTACGAAAAAACATGAGAATTACCAAAAATAATCTCTGTTTTTTAATTGCGGAACACCAGACCGTTGCCAAACTCATCGATGATGATAGGCTTTGTGCGGTCTACCTGGTCAGCCAGAATCTTTCGTGACAACTCGTTGAGTACGAGGTTCTGGATGGCACGCTTGACGGGACGGGCACCAAAGTCGGGATCGTAGCCCTCCTGAGCCAGATAGCTGACAGCCTGATCGGTCATCTGCAGCGTGATGCCCTGCGGTTCCAGCATGTCGGCGACACGTTTCATCTGCAGGCGTACCACCTCGGCAATTTGCTGCTGGGTGAGTTGCTGGAAGGTGATGATCTCGTCGATACGGTTCAGGAACTCCGGACGCATCGTCATGCGCAACTCCTCACGGGTAGCATTGGAGGTCATGATGATGATGGTGTTCTTGAAGTTAGCCGTACGACCCTTGTTATCCGTCAGGCGACCATCGTCGAGTACCTGCAACAGGATGTTGAAGACATCGGGGTGTGCCTTCTCGATTTCGTCGAACAGCAGCACCTGATAAGGTTTACGACGCACAGCCTCTGTCAGCTGGCCTCCCTCATCATAACCTACGTATCCCGGAGGGGCACCGACCAAACGAGAAACAGTATGCTTCTCCTGATATTCCGACATATCGATACGCGTCATCATCGTCTCATCATTAAAGAGGTATTCTGCCAGAGCCTTGGCGAGTTCCGTCTTACCGACACCCGTCGTGCCGAGGAAGATGAACGAGGCGATGGGGCGCTTCGGGTCTTGCAGACCAGCACGGCTACGACGTACCGCATCAGAGACAGCACTGATAGCCTCATCCTGTCCGATGACACGGCGGTGCAGTTCGGCCTCGAGGTTCAACAGTTTCTCACGTTCACTCTGCAGCATGCGGGTGACAGGGATACCCGTCCAACGGGAGACGACCTCAGCAATGTCGTCGGCGGTGACTTCCTCGCGGACCATTCTGCCGCCGACAGAATCGGCGGACGCACTATCCAGCTGTGCTTGAATGGCAGCGATGTCGTCTTCGAGGGCTTTTAGCTTCGAATAGCGTATCTCGGCAACCTTGCCATAGTCACCCTCGCGCTCGGCACGTTCGGCCTCGTACTTCAGCCGTTCCATCTCCTGCTTGTCCTGCTGGATTTTGTTCACCAGCTGGCGCTCGCCTTCCCACTTAGCACGGTACTGCGTCTCCTGCTCCTTGAGCTCGGCAATGTCCTTATCCAATTGGGCGAGCTTATCTCCAGCGGCAAAACCGCTGGACACACTACCGGCAGAGCCAGCCTCGCGCTTGATACTCTCGCGCTCGATTTCCAGCTGGGCCAGACGACGCATAATCTCATCCAGTTCCTCGGGGACGCTATCGCGCTCCATACGGAGCTTGGCAGCAGCCTCATCCATCAGGTCGATAGCCTTATCGGGCAGGAAACGCTCAGAGATATAACGTTCCGACAATTGCACGGCGGCGATACACGCATCATCCTGGATACGTACCTTATGGTGGTTCTCGTAACGTTCCTTCAGACCACGCAGAATGGAGATAGCCGACAGTTCATCCGGCTCATCGACCATCACTGTCTGGAAACGACGCTCCAAGGCCTTATCCTTCTCGAAGTACTTCTGATACTCGTTAAGCGTTGTGGCACCGATGGCACGCAACTCCCCTCGAGCCAGCGCAGGCTTCAGGATGTTGGCGGCATCCATGGCCCCCTCGCCACCGCCAGCACCCACCAAGGTGTGTATCTCATCGATGAACAGCACGATACGTCCTTCAGCCTTCGTCACCTCGTTGATGACACTCTTCAGACGTTCCTCAAACTCACCCTTGTACTTCGCACCAGCTACCAGTGCACCCATATCCAGCGAGTAGAGTTGCTTGTCCTTCAGGTTCTCAGGAACATCGCCACGCACGATACGCTGGGCCAAACCCTCGACGATGGCAGTCTTACCCGTACCCGGCTCACCTATTAATATAGGATTGTTCTTCGTACGACGCGAGAGAATCTGCAGCACACGGCGTATCTCGTCGTCACGTCCGATAACGGGGTCGAGCTTACCCTGACGCGCCAGTTCTACGAGGTTCTTGGCATACTTCTCCAGCGACTGGTAGTTGTCATCTGCTGACTGTGACTGCACCTTCTGCCCCTGACGCAATGCCTGGATAGCGGCACGCAGTTCACGCTCCGTGACACCAGCATCCTTAAGGATACGACCAGCCGTCTGACCGTCGGTTAATAGAGCCAATAAAATTGGCTCCACACTGACGAAATCGTCGCCCATCTTCTGGGCATAGTCCTGTGCCTTGAGTAATACCTTGTTGGCATCACTGGAGAGATACGGTTCACCACCCGTCACACGGGGCAGGTGTTGCAGCTCCGTCTGTACGAGCATGTCAATCTGCTGGGCATTGACACCCAACTTCTGCAGCAGGAAGTTCACGACATCCTTGGCCTTATTCATCACGCCTGCCAGCAGGTGTACCGGTTCGATGGTCTGCTGGCCATTGCGCTGTGCGGTGTTGACGGCCTCCTGGACCGTCTCCTGCGCCTTGATTGTAAACTTGTCTAATGTCATAGTTTTGTCCTCCAATTATTTTTATTTATCAGTTATCATTTATCAATTAGGGCGAAGCCCGCATTTAAGCAAAGCCCGCATTGAGGCAAACAAACTATGTGCCGAAGTAAAATATCCGACAAAATGACAGAAGAAAGCGCCATTTTGTCGGATAATTATAAAGGGCACGCTAACCAAATCAGCGTGAACACTATTCTTTCTCGATGAGGATACGAGCGTCCACAGCTACGATGTTGTCCTGGTCGGCCAACAAGGGATTGATGTCTATCTCCTTGATTTCCGTAGCGAAGCGCAACAACGTAGACAGGCGGACAATAATCTCCGCATACTTATTCTCGTTGATACCCTTCTGACCGCGCGTACCCTGCAGAATCTTATAGCCACGCAGCGAGTGGATCATCGAGAAGGCCTCATTGTAACCCAATGGAGCAAGACCCGACGACACGTCCTTCAACACTTCGACGAAGATACCACCCAGTCCACAGAGTACCACATGACCGAAGCGTTCCTCGTACTTAGCACCAATAAACAGTTCGGTACCCTTGATCATCTTCTGCACCATCACGGCTGTAGCATCGGGGATTTGCATCATGCGATCAAACTCCAATGCCAGGTGTTCGGCCGTACGGATGTTGAGCGTCACGCCACCAACATCGCTCTTGTGTACAGGCCCTACCACCTTGGCAACAACGGGATAGCCCACCTGATTGGCAAAGGCCGTGAGTTCCTCCTTCGATGTGCTGACCATCTCCGGCACAAGAGGGATGCCCGCACAGGAGAGAATGTCACGCACAGTTTGTGGTGGCACATAGCCATTCTCCTGGATATCGAAAATGATTTTGTTCAGTCTGGGAATGTCGATACCATAGAGTTGTACCTCTGTGGGTGCCGGTTTGGGGGTACGTATCATCTGCGAGAGTGCTGTCGCCAGCGTCACCTCATCGGAGAAGTTCACATGTCCCTTCTTCAGGAATTCTGCCACCTCAGGACCTGCGGTATGCAGACTGGGCAGAATGGGGAAGATAGGTTTCTTGCACGTCAACATTTTCTGGTGGAGCATCTCGTAAGCCTCATAGAGCTGCGTCAGTCCTGGGGTGCCATAGATGACAGCGATGGCATCGATATCTTTAAACTTCTGTTCACAGTAGTCGATGGCTATGCTCAATTGTTCGGCAGTACCTGTGGCAAGGATATCTATGGGATTAGCCACCGCAGAGCCCGGGAAGAGTTTGCTCTTCAGTTCATCGGCCTCAGGACCTTCTATCTTGGGAACGTTCAACCCACCCTTCGACAGCGCATCCGTCAGCATCACGCCAGGACCACCGGCATGCGTCACGATAGCGAAGTTCTTACCCTTCAGTTCGGGCAACGTGAAGATGCAACCCACCGTTGTCAGTTCCTCACGCGAGAAGCAACGGACAATACCCGCCTTACGGAACAAAGCCTCAACGGCAGAGTCTGACGAGGCAATAGCACCTGTATGACTTGATGCCGCACGACTGCCACTCTCCGACGAGCCTGCCTTGATAGCCGCTATGCGACAACCCTTACGAATCAGGTTGCTGGCATGGAACAGCAGCTTGTCCGGATTGGAGATATTCTCGATATAAAGCAGTTTGACCTTCGAGTCGGTATCAGCATTGAAGTTTTCATCAAAATACTGCAGCACGTCCTCGATACCTATCTGTTTGCCATTGCCGATAGACCACACGCTATTGAACTGCAGCCCCTTGATGACAGCACTCTCCAGAATGAACACTGCCGTAGCACCAGAACCTGACACGAAGTCGACGCCCTGTGGGTTAAGGTTCGGAATGGGTTTGGTGAATACCGAGTGGTGCCAACGTGTCAGCAGACCGATACAGTTAGGACCTATCAGTGCGGCACCATACTGCTGACAGGTGTCCAGAATCTGCTGTTCCAGCAGAGCACCCTCGTGGGTCTCCTCACCGAAACCTGCCGAGATGATGATGAAGGCACGCGTCTGCTTCTCCTTGGCCAGCAGTTCCACATACTGCGGACAGTACTTCGCAGCCACCACGAGGATGGCCAGTTCCGTAGGCGGCAACTCGCGGGCATCATGGAATGCCTTGATACCCTGCACCTCGTCCTCCTTGGGATTGACGATACGCAACATACCCTGATAGCCTCCCTGCTGGAGGTTGCGTACTATAGCGCCACCGGGTTTATGAACATTGTTCGACCCGCCGATGACGACGATACTCTTAGGTTGTAATAGTTCTTGGTTTATCATATTTTATTTACCCTTTGAAAATTTGTTATTTGACAATTTACTTGTTTCTTTTCTCAATAGAGTTGGCGTGCAGCCATGAATATAGACCGGTATCTCCTCTGCTGCAGCGTCACTATCGGTGATTGTCAGGCGCACAATAGCCCCTTGCCGATTGATATCCCGCTGCGGGTCGAAGATAAAGTTGCCTAATCCATAAAAGATTGGCTTGCCACGATAGGTCTCCATCGGCTGACGGGTATGCGTATGGTGACATACCAGACAGTCGGCGCCTGCCTCTATCAGTTGACGGGCATCATAGCGTTGGCGAGGCACCACCTCCACATGGTTCTCCCAACCCCAATGCAGGCTGACAATGATATAACACTGCGGATCGGCACTACGTAGCTGGGCGATACGCTGACATAGCGAGTCATTGCTCTGCTGACTGACGCAAGGCTTGTCGGGCAGAAGGGCAAAGTTCTCCAGTGCCATCTGCAACGAAGCGACGAGCCATACCTGTCTGGGTGTCTTGCTGAGCAGCACAGGTTGAACGGCTTCCTGCATGTTCCGACCAGCGCCAAAGGGCATCATGCCAGCCTTCAGGATGTTCTGATAGGTGTCCAGCAAACCCTCGCGTCCTTGGTCGATGGAGTGGTTGTTGGCGAGATTCAGGTGAGTGAAGCCATGCCGTTGCAAGGCTGTCAACCATTCCGGTTCTGCCCTGAAGATGTATTGTTTGTAGACGGGTGCCTTAACCTTGGTGGCAGGACACTCCAGATTGCCCACCACCACGTCGGACGCCTGTAGCACAGAGTCGATACCTGCTGAGAATAGCTGGTCGATGCCCTTCTTCTCCACGACTTTGCGCACCCCGCGGTCCAGCAGGATGTCACCCGTCAGGGTGGCTGTGAGCTTTTGGCTGTTAGCTGTTAACAGAGAGCCAAAAGCCAATAGCCAACAGCATATTGCCACTCTAACAGCCTGTGCTATAGAAAAACTTCTCATTCGTCTTGGGTGTCTCTTTCAAGGGGACGATGATGTCCTGCATCCAGGTAGGACGTCCCTCGTCAGGATGACTCTCCAGATTCTTCTGCCACTCCTCGTCCGTCAGTCGTTGTACGTCCAAGGGGCGCTGTGTCTCACGATACGACAGCACAGCACCACGCATGAGCCACAGGTAGCCGTCGACCTCCACGACACAGTATATCTCGTCTGCCGCTCCCACTGCCGCATACATCACACTTTTCTCGGGGTTGTTGTCAGCATTGGCAGTATAGACATCAGCGATTAGTGCCACCTTGCGGTCGGTACCCTGCACATCATCCCAGCCCATGAGGTACTGCTCCTCCTCACGTATCAGGTCGAGGGAGATATTCTCGAAGGTGGCACCGATATGCTCCAGCGTCTCGTAGTCCTCTTCGTTCAGCTTCCTGCCAGCCAACTCTGTCTCGCTGATGCGCAACAGGAACTCGGCTTCTTCACGAAGGCGCTGGGTGGTGTTCTTGCTCTTCTCGGTGGTCAACTGGTGACGCTCCAGCACGTCGGCAGTG
>JAEEGG010026923.1_pt1 | contig 10937 bp, 12 predicted proteins | sample 9134161 | NCBI WGS metagenome assembly JAEEGG01 (sample SAMN16246543, study PRJNA631951) | gut metagenome | biome: gut microbiome; feature: rumen; material: CR-attached | host: Bos | place: Iran: Karaj | collected 2018-10
CTTCTGCGCCCAGGGGCCTGAGTCCAAATACTGCCGTCACTTCTGTTACTTTAGTTTTCAAGAAGATAATCTATAAAAAAAGGCAAAAGTTTTGGATGTTTCAAAAATAGTTCGTATATTTGCCCACAGAAATTGTTTATTCAAGCTATTATGAGTACACAGGCTATGACAGAACAGATTGCTGAATACTTCAAGACACAACCCGTCCTGAAGGCTTGGCTCTTTGGTTCTTTCGCCAGAGGTGAACAAACTGCGGACAGCGACGTGGATATACTTGTGGAATACGACAAGAATGCACGTATATCCTTACTTACTATCTCGCACATGATGGGCGAGTTGGAAAAGAGCACAGGCCGTCGCATCGACTTAGTAGAAGATGGCTGTCTGCTGCCCTTTGCTGTAGAGTCTGCCAATCGTGATAAAATATTAATCTATGAGAGAAGAGGTTAGAGATATGTCCAAACCAACTTTGGGAGACTATCGTTACAGACAACCCAGAAATTAAGCCGATTATTGAGCAGTTAATTCAGCAAGAGATGTTGGAACAAAAGTAATTAGTGCAACTTTGGGGTCAGCCCCCCAAGTTGCAAATGTTTTAATCTACCAACAAGGGCGCATTGGGACCAGGAACCTTTGCGCCATCGAGAAGAGCATCAACGAATACGATACCTTCAAATATTATGTCGTAGGATTGAAGATGGCAGAGGTTGATTATACCGTGAAATTGGCTATAGGTGTTAAGAATGGCTATACTTATTACGGCTCAGTCCGAAAGGTCGGTTGCAAGAATAGACTGGGGTAGTCTCGCATGCATTCGCGCATATATAAGGAATAGTCGGAAGGGTCACATCATTCTGAAGTATGATAATTAAATAAGACACACGCATAGGAGCAACTAAAAATCCCAAGTGTTAAAACTAAAATTACAATGGTCGTAGTTAATAATACTACGGCAGGAAAAATAATTCCAACGATCGTAAAGAACCTTTATCGTATACAACAGGAATTTCGGACTGGGCCAAAAAAGCTTCACACTGCGGCTCGGGGCGCAAAGGTTCCTGGCCCTTCTGCGCCCCTTAAATTTTGGTGGACTCCAAACGGGGTGTTCGGAGTATCCAAAAGGGCACAAGAGGCACTTCTGCATCCCTGTTATTCTGCCGTATCAACCTTTCCTAACGATATACTACTAGCAGACAAACATGTATTATCGGGATTGTTACAGACTGTCGTGAGAATCAAATAGCCCGATATAGTATCTGCATAGAAATTGATTTCATACGGAGCCGATGTATTATACCTGCTCGGCTCATTCTCACAACCCAATATGACTATCATCATAGAAGCCATACACGCAAACAAAGTTTTCTTCATAAGCAATTTGTTTAAGTTACACATCTTATTTAATATTAGCAAGAGCCCTGCGAAGTTTGCTCATGCTTTTCTCATCATCACACCGTTTAAGCATCTTCTGAAATTCCTGATTTGAAATATTCTTGTCTACGAATGCCTTCAATATGTCTGTATGCTCTTCCTCTGGATCAAAGAGAATCTCTACTCCTAAGGCGTCCACTTCTTTTCTTATCATGGTGTATGAGGATAGAAACTCTGGACAGAGGGAAATCAACTGCTTAGCGAAAGGAATGACAGAATTACCAATGCGCTCATTAACTCTTGCCTCAAAGAGAAGCAGTTTCTTGTCGATAGCTCTCTTCTCCTCTCCTTCCTGAGAAATGTTAATGATCTGGAATACTATATCGTAAGCCTCATCATTCCTTTTCAGTTCATAGAGCGCGCGCCCCTTGATGAACATCGCCTCCAGGCAAACCTTTCTACCGAGAACCATATCCGCATACCCAATAGCCTCTTCATAGTGATTGCCGTAAAGACAGATTACCGCATTCAGAAAGTTGCAAGTCATACTGCAATCCTTCAACAGCTTCATATCCTTTGTCATACCTTTCAGGCAACTGTCATCCAACATGATGTCGAACATCCTCTTAGCTATCAAGGCTGCATTCCTAAGGTCATTATTATGAATCTTATTCAACACAAGTTTCAGACACGACTTTGCGGCCATGTTATAATCCTTTGCTATCAGATATTTATAAATGGCCTTGCCTGTTTCCAGCTCGTCATTGATCATGTCAACATCATTGAAGGAGTTGGCAAATGCACGTATTTCTGGATTCTGCATGATGTGATGTGGCATAATAGGGTGGCTCAATGTCAAACCATCCAATGAGCGCATACGACTGATGGCAACGTATGCCTGCCCAGCTTGGAACGTACCGCGAGACAAATCGAAGTGCATCTTGTCGAATGTCATACCCTGTGACTTATGGATAGTGATAGCCCAAGCTAATTTCAGAGGGAACTGAGTAAACGAACCCACAACTTCCGATTCCATTTTACGAGTCTGGCCATTATATTTGCCCTGAATATTCTCCCAAACAACTTTGCTTACGTTGATTTCCGCACCATTTTCTAATGTGACAAAAATATGCTCTTCATCCAACTTAGAGACCTTGCCAATCGTGCCGTTCATATATCCAGCCTGTGGATAGTTACGACAGAAAATCACCTGGGCACCAACTTTCAACCTAAGGAACTCTGGTACAGGAGCATCACTCTTCTTGAAGTCATCACGAATTTCGGCTTGATAGCAGAACTCTTCTTCTTCAATGGCATCCAATTTCTCATCATTTATCTTTTCTGCCATAGAGTTAAAAGAAGTCAGAGTCACCGAGTAATCCTCATTGTCAGAATCCTTTGAAACATGCTTATTCAGCAAAACTAAATCCTCATTCGTTACCTCACCATTGCGCATCTTGTTCAGGATTTCGAGGAAATCCTCATCACTCTGACGATACACCTTCTGGAATTCGATCTTTGGCAGGTTCATCCTCTTCAGCACAAATGCCTTATAGAAAAAGGGAAGCCCTGCACCATAGAGATCATGTAGCATTTCTGCATCAGCGCTACCTTCTTTGACTACAGGAGGAAGCTGGAACAAGTCACCAACAAAGATGACCTGCTTGCCACCAAAAGGCATATTGGTGTGGAATACCATTCGAAGGCATCTGTCCATACCATCCACCATATCACTTCTTACCATCGAAGCCTCATCAACTATTATCGTGTCTGTTTGCCTGAGAATCTGGAACTTTTCATTTGAAAGACTCGTTTCTGTATGTGGCCCCATTGCGTGCATGGGGAATCCAAAGAAGGAGTGCATGGTCTGACCACCAACAGCAATGGCAGCAATACCTGTGGGAGCCAGCACCAAGAAGTTCTTATTGATTTCTTCTTGGATACGCTTGATGAACGTTGTTTTACCAGTACCAGCCTTACCTGTAATGAAAAGGCAAGTATTTGTGTTTGCTACTAAGTCGAAAGCTTTCTGCTGTTCAACATTCTGAGTATCCAGTTTGAAGTTGCATTCGTTCTCCATATTATCGCAATTTTGTTTCTGTTGGCAAAATTACGATCACGTTGTGAAGTCTTTCTTCACAACAAAAAGAAATTGAGTAAAAAGCAATTAATCGACCTGTTTATAAGCCAAACCAACCCGATAGCTGTAGATAACAGCGCTTCTCTGTAATATTATCAGGCGACCACCAATTGGCTAACGACATTCTAAGAAGAGTACCAGCAGGTATTACTTCTATTGGTTCCTGAAAACCAACATAGTTGATAGCATAACTGCCTTCAAACCAATATTTGGTTTTACCCAAGAACCCAGATTTAATAAGAGGCGCGTTAGGACGCCAGAAACACACACTAAACTGAGGAATGGCTTCTGGTGAGATGTATGTTGCAAAGGTGGAACGACGCAACTTTCCTTCGAAGATGGTTTCTATACCACCATTAGGTACAGCAACTAACCTGTCTATTTCATTGACGAACTCTGTAGTAGTCAGATGCCTAAGTTTCTCATAATTGGGTAATATCTCCTTATCTTCAATATGAGGAATTGGGCGACAATTTACAGCAGACCTATAATTCAGATTATAAACGTCTCCGATCTGGAAAGGCGCAGATTCTGTGAGATTCTTCCCCCAGTGGTCATGCAGTCTGATAAATTCTACACTTTGAAGATCCAAACCTCCACAACACACTCCATTTTTCATTCGTGTACGTGATACTATCAGTACTTCCATAGTTTATTAATTTAAAGGTGAACAACTTCTAATCCATATTTTTGAGATATTCGATTGGCTAATAATGACCTATGACAAGCTTCAGGATGGGATTCCAAGCAAAAGAGAGCTACACGCTGTGAATCTTTGAATGCATCCATTAGTTCACCGAGGTTCTCTTTCTCAAGTATCAACTTTTCATAGCCACAACAAAATGCATGCCCCAAGGCTATGCGAGATTTCTTTGTCTGGTGCTCCTCCTTATCTTCAGCCCACTGCATTTCTCGTATTGCCTTCGTCGGAGCATAACGTTTTTCATACAGATAGCCGATTCCCAATTCCGTAAGTTTATTCTGAAGGTATTGGCTATTTACAAAAGCATATTGCCGCCCTCTAACGCCCCTACGCTGCCTGATATCACAAAACAGGTCAATGTGGTTTTCGATGAGTTTGGTGAAAAACTCATCTTCTGTGCTTCCATAGACTCCAATAGTATAGATTGTCATGCTTCTTTATATACTTTCCTTGATGTTAGATTTTCAGCTTCCCCAAACAGATTAATCATGCTTGTCCCCTTATTAACCTCATTGATAACGTCTATCTGACTTTTCAGAATAGGCTTACCATGATGGTCATGACAAATATGCTGAATGATGATACCCCTCTCTCTCAGGGCTTCACCTATCAACTTCGAACGATGGCACATGCTTGGATCGCCCTCGCTGCACATCACGCAAGTCTTGTATCCTTGTTCATTGGCTTTGACAAGTCTTTCTATTCCATCAATAAAGAATGACATCTGCTTGACTTTGCCATAATCCACTTTGCCGCCAGTGTAGCATCCTTCGTCCTGTGGGAGTCCTCCTATCACATCGCCCATATAGCCATATTTGATATCACTTGTCTGGTTGATGGCTAACTTCAATAGCTCACGGTTAAACTGAGGGTGGAACTTTGAATATGGCATAGAGCGAACGTCAACCAAATACTGTATGCCATACAGTCTTAGCTCGCTAACAAGCTCTTCAATCGTCTTGTTGCTGTGCCCTATGGAATATAAAAATGACTCGCTCATTTGTTAATTATCTCTTTTCTCGCCACAAAAATAGCAAAAATAATCGATACAATGCACATAATCAGGAAATAATTTAGTATTTTTGCACAAAAATCAGATATGGACATACTAAACTATAATCAGAAAATAGCCGTAATGCGAGTGCTGCTTGATATTATTCATGCAGATGGTCGTATCGATATACGAGAAACAGCCTTCTTTAATCAACTCCTAGATGAACTGGCTCTTCCCTATGACACAAAAGATGAAATCAGCAGCAAGTCATCTTTGATTGCCCTCCTTGACATCAAGAATTTTACCGATGAGCAGAAAAAATACTTTGCTGCCCTGATGGACAAGATGATCAAGGTAGATGAGGAGATCAATGTCAACGAAGTCGCTATCTATGACGTAGTTATAGATTATTGCCAGATTCCGATTCCATTTGCTGCCAACTAAATCATATACGGTTCAAAAGAAATCTTGTATCGTAATATTGAGCATCTTTACTTTCCCCTCATCATTGAAATCTGCGACAAAACCTAATGGAGTACCTTCAGGGGAACGATCATTAGTAACAAGCAGAGCATAATCATGCATTCTGCCTTTAACAATCTCAAATTCCATTTTCTTGTTAGTCCGCTTCATCGTATTTAGCATTCCTCTCAGGTAGTCTAAATACTCCTCTTTTGATGTCATTTCGTGAAACACCCACATAGACGCATAGTGCATATCGTCAGCCAAGTAATCTTCAACAATAGAGGCATCATATGTCTGATACGCATCTGCCAATTTTTCCAGAAATAGTTTCTCTCTTTCCATGCTGTTACATGTTCAAAATTTAATAAAATTGGATATTTTACTACCTATAATCAAATCTTTATTCCGTTGAGCAATATCATTATACGTTTTTTGGAGTGTATTAAGTATATCATCAGCAAATAGAGCATATTCTTTTTTGGCTAAACTGAAAATATCGAATGAACTCCCATGTGTTATTATTTCATCTTTCGTACTGAAATAAAGAAATGAATCACCAGATTTTATTAGACGATAGTTCGTTACGATATAGCGATCATGAGGAATCTTGCTTTTATCACTGCTGACAATAAATGATATATTTGGCTTTATTTCTGTATTTTCCTCAACTGCTTTTCTTACTATTGTAATTGCTTTTTGGGGGTCAAAATTGAAGAGCGGCTCTTTAAGTGTGAAAACAACAATATTCACTTTGCTTTTTACATTATAAGTAAGTGCCTTTAACATCTGGCTCATATTGTGATTAACCAAATCTTCAGTATTATTAAAAAGATACCTATCATTTATTACAATATCCGTACAAGGTGATGTTTGATTATCATCTATCAATTGATTCCATGAGTTGAAATCCCTTTGTAACTCATAAAAGCAATGATAATCATAGTCATTTCCACAAAAAAGTTTTGATAATACCTGAAGTTCCTCTCCTATACAACCAAGCAACACACATCCTTTCCTTTTCAGTTTATCTGACTCCACATCATCAATTAGATATATAGAAGTCAACTTTTTCCTATCCCAATTAATATATGAATTGGATTTTATGGGTCTCATTGGAAAAGAGTCTATTAAAAAAGTATCTGTGTCCTCAGAATCACCTCTACCTGTATTAATTCTTAATATCCACTGTGACAATATCGGATCATTTTTTATAGATTGCTTATCCATGTTGTATATCACATGGAGTTGCCTTTTTATCATTCTGCAACAATCATCAAAGTCATCATTATGTCTTGAACTGATAAATGACTTCAGATTCTCACGGTCAATATACAAATCCATAATTATAGAATGTCAAATGCCAAGTTAGATGCCTCGTCAAAAAAACCTGTTCCAAATTCTTCTTTGAATTTTCCATCTTTACGATACCCAAGAGAATATGGCAAGCCGTTCTTTGGTACATAAATGGTTATGAATGGGCACTTTTCCTCAACTTCTGAATTTGATTCATAGTGCATATTTGACACGATTACCTGTGATCTTCTGATTAGATATTCGCTATGGGTCTCAATAATGAAATGAACGTTATAGTTAAAATATGCATCAAAAAAAACGTCAGCGAGCATCGATTGAAAATTCGGATGCAAGTGCACCTCAGGTTCTTCAATTGCGATAGTAGATTCCGACAATTCAACTTTTGGCAAATCAGAATCATATTTCCAATGATGAGACGGGCATCCCATATCGTAAGGATCATTATTTATAATTTCCCTCTTGGATTTCATTATGGCAATTTCAATTCTCAAAAGAATTACAAAGAGCTGAGTTATGCCATAACCTTGCTCAGCAAGCAAACTCCCCTTTTTGTCTTCAGGAGAGCTGTGTAATCTAAGATATACACCCAATCCTTCCGGATCAGCATCAATAGAGATTGAATCACCAATCTTAAATTCCTTAATCCATTTGTTAATAAACATTCCCGGAGAGAACGGGGTCTTTTCCCATGAACTACCTCCGGAGTATTTTCTCTTTTCCTCCAAATACTGTTTCAACAAATAGGTAAAGTCATCTTTAGAATCAAGTGCATAGAGACGTTTCACATTGACCAAAGATGTTGGCACATAGGCCATACTATTTGGCAAAGATATAATGCTTTCTCGCAAAACAGCAGTCCAATATTCATTAAACATACTGTACAAACAATGTTCGAATTCCTTGTAAGGACCGACGTCATCCCAATTAACCTTTACTTTATAGTAATCACTATAATCAGAATTCTCCCTAATGGCATTCAGATTCATTATAAAATCGTATAAGCGAGCAAAGTCCACCGCTCCAGCAACCGAGCTTATGCCTTCTTCTAAAGACAAGTGGATATTGTTCAAATATCCATATACTGGTGCATCGTCAAAACGATAGCGTGTAAAATCTCCTATTAAGAAGGGGGGATTCATATATCTGTCTTTTGCAGGAAGTTTCTTCTTCAAGAAATCACGTTCCTTCATCTTATAGTATTCCTCAAAAGTAGAGCAATTGCTTGATTCAAAATCAGACACAATCCGATCAAGTGCTAGGCTAACCTCTTTTCGTAATTTGTAGCCAGCCATAGCCCTTAATAGACCGTCTTTAAATTCTTTTGAAGATAAATATCCGATTTCATCTAAAAGCGGGCACCAAAAGAAAGACTTTCTATTGTATGACATGTCTACAACATCTACACTGCCAATTTTGTCCACGATCGTTTTTTTGCCTACTTGATCATTAATACCCAAAACATCCCCGTAGTCATAACCATAACGGTTAGACCATTTTACGACATCAATCAAAGCCTCTTTGCCATAGACACCAACAAAATCCGATTCAAGCTTATCTATCTTTACTTTAGACAATCTTAACTCATTAACGTCCTTTTCTTGTTGGTTCATCCATTGCTCTGACGCCTCATGGGCCAAGGCTTTCAAACTAGATTTGTACTCTTCTTCCGTCAGGTCTTGGTAAATGTCTCTATATTTGGACTCATACTTTCTATATTGGTCCACCAAATATTGCCCACGAACAAAACGATAAAAATTTTCGACCATTAGGTTACCGTCAGATTCACATGGGATATCTTTTGATGACAAATATATAATATCACCATTTAGCTTGCAAATACGAAGTTCTTTGATATACCCCTCATTAAGAATGTCTTTTTCTTCAGTTAAAAATGACATGGTAACTCTTACATCCTCTCCTAATAGAATTGAATGAACGGTATATTCGAAGGAAATTATGTCGTTTTCTGAATCGCGATTGAGAACCTGTTTAAAATTACCTAATGACTGTGTGGATTCTTGTGTAAAGTCTAATTTGTGCTCTCTAAACTTAATCCGGTTAAATGATTTGTAGTCATTAATTAGACTACGAATATAGGTATCTAAAAGCACCATTGATTTTACAATAGAACTTTTGCCTGAATTGTTACAACCTGTGAGAATGGTTATTGGCTTGATGTCAACTGTTACGCCTTTCTCGTCAAACACTCTGAAATTCTTTATCGTGTACTTTGTATTCATAATCGTTACTTTTTTGTTTCTGGCTGCAAAATTATGGCTCTGTTGTGCAGTCATTCTTCACACCAAAATATTTCTGATACATTTTTGCGATTTTCTCTTTGATTTCTTCTCTTAGAGAGTCTGGAGAGAGTACCTCAATGTCATCACGGAACCAAATCAGCTCTGATATCAGTTCTTTGTTTGGAATAACATCAAGCGCAATAATTCCCTCTGCCGCATTCTCCACTTCCTGAGAATGATGGATAGGCTTGGAAAGAACGTATGGCAAACGCTCTGGAGAGAACTTCAACCTTACATGTTCTACAACCTTGCCTTTTTCTATCGAGACTCCGATAATATCACGGAAGTAGGCATCAAAATCGAAATCGAGATTCCTCTTGAAGGATGTTTCTGCTAATTCAATGCCCTCAATTCTATCTAATGCTACGATCGACAGATCATCAAATTCAGGATTATAGCCCAAGAGGAACCACCTATTATTATATTGCTTCAGATAATAGGGGTGAATAGTCCACTTGATAACATCTCTACCAAATGGATGATAATCGATGAGGACAGGTTGACGTTTAATGACACAATCTATAAGATTAGAGAGGTATCTCAGTCCTTGCATGTCACGATTTTGCTCAAAACCAATACTATTAGTATCAATTCCTCTAAGTCCAAAGCGATGTCGAAGGTTGGTCAATAGTTCCTCTACCCAATCATACATAGGGATTCCCTGCAAACGTGAAAGAGAGGTAATCAATGTTTCCAATTGTTCAACCTCCATATCAGTAATGGGCGTTTCCATAATTGAGAAATCGTAACTATAACGCAGATACTTTCGTTTTCCATACTGATATGACTCAATAGGAGCTTCCCACCCGTCAACGCTCTTCATAAATTTGATATCGTCGTAGATCTGTTTCTTGGATACTGGCTTTACACCTGCATCTTCCAATTGCTCATTAACCTTCTCCATAAGATCTTCTATGAAGTACTTATGGTAGTTGTCACTGAAACACTTGTCCAGTATCTTATATCTTACGAGTGCGTTCTTATTGATTGGCATATCATCTGAAATATGTCGCAAATATACAAACTTTTCCTTAAAGAAAAGAAAATCTAATAAAAAACTATCCTTTAACCCCCAAAATTGTGTACATAATGGATTTGTAAGGTCATTATTCCCTTCATTCGTGGCCATGTGGTTATGGGGGCACAATGGGGCCAGGAATGTTTGCGCCCTTCAAAAACAATGAGTTAACTCAAATCATCAATCGAGTTAACTCAATCGACAAATCGAGTTAACTCACTTCATTTTTTATACAGAAGTCAGTGACTGTTGTTGAGAAATAAGTGACGGCTGCGTGGGTGGTCGCCTATCTGCCTGAAGGATGAGCTACCCCCTCTATACATGCCCCTTTTTATGTATATAAAAAAGGGGCTATAGTATGAGGGGTGCTCTTCCGAGGGCATGATAGGCGCGGCAAAGCTCGCACGAGAGCGTTTTTAGCTTCGCGATGGCCGAGGAACAAGGCTTCGTCAAGATGGCTCAGGACCGCAAACTCCGCGTCGTGGAAGTCATGCCTCCTGCAGGGTGAGCAGTACCCCCCTCTATACCCCCTTAAGAAGGGGGTATGACGAGGGGGTGCTCACCCAGAGGGGCATGACGAAACCACAGGAGCGGAGAAACCGCGGCAAAGTATAGGACGTTTGGAGCCTCCA
>JAEEGG010026924.1_pt1 | contig 10937 bp, 4 predicted proteins | sample 9134161 | NCBI WGS metagenome assembly JAEEGG01 (sample SAMN16246543, study PRJNA631951) | gut metagenome | biome: gut microbiome; feature: rumen; material: CR-attached | host: Bos | place: Iran: Karaj | collected 2018-10
GTACATTCGGTAGGTGCCGTTCGGGCGGCTAATCTGGCCGAGCGGTCGAACGGTACGTGTGAACACCCCTCCCCCCTTACAAGGGCGGGGAGAGCGGTGGAATTATTCTTGCAAATGTGTGTAAAGAATAGCCCCTTGGAGGGAGCATATTGGCTTGCTGTCGAAAAGCTAATGGCAGAACTATATACTCCCCTCTCCCTTCGGAGAGGGGTCGGGGGTGAGGCTGACGATGCTCAGCTTTCCCTCTTGCAATTGTGGTGCCGTGCATGTGAGGATGAGCGATGAGGGCGAGCGATGGCTCTGCACCAGCACCTGTGCCAGTCCGTTGAAGGCAGGTATGCTGAACTCGTGGCAGTTGAGCTCCTTCGGATGGTCCTCTCCCAGATAGGCGGGGTCGCCATTTCCTGCGCCGAGGATGCGCCCTTCGCCTTGTAGGTGGAAGGTCAACATCTGACAGGCATCAGGCACGATGCGTCCCTTCTGGTCCTGCACCTCGATGGTCACTACGCACACGTCGGCTCCGTCGGCAGCGATGGCAGTGCGGTCGGCCTTCAGCACCACCTTTGCGGCAGGCTTGGTGGTCTCGATGGTCTCGGTCATGATGCGCTTGCCGTTCTTATATCCCGTAGCCACCACTTTGCCGGGCTGATAGACGGCGTTCCACTTCAGGTGTCCGTTCTTGGGCATCTGCTGTCGGCCCAGCTTCCGTCCGTTCACCGTCAGCTCCACCTCGTCGCAGTTGCTGTAAGCCCACAGCTCCACCTCTTCGCCCTCGTGGCCTTGCAGATTCCAGTGTGGGAAGATGTGCAGCACGGGTTCGTCGGTCCACCATGCTTTCAGATACCACGCCTCGTCCTTTGGGAATCCGCAATAGTCGAGGATGCCAAACTCCGAGTCGTGGGCGGGATAGCTGAGCGGGTTGGGCTCGCCACGATAATCGAAGCCCGTCCAGTAGAACAGTCCTGCCGCCCAGGGACGCTCGGCATAGAACTGCCATCCCCGTTCAATTACGTTGTAGATTTGAGGTTTTTGGTTTGAGTTTTGAGGCTGATAGTTCATGCTGACCATGTGCCCCTTTGACGTTGCGCTCGGCTTTGCCGCTTTGCTTGTCGAAGAACGTTGAACGTTGGACGTTGAACGCGCTTCGTCGAAATAGACACCGCGCGTGCCGCAGCCTGTGGTCTCCTCGGTGCCCACTATCTTCCAGGTGGGGTTCTGGCGCTTACGGTTGTCAACATCGTTTTGCACGATATAGTTGAATCCCACCACATCGAGCCCTTTTATCATCTCGCCGCCTCCGGCATTGGCTATGGTGGAGTGGCGCGTGGGGTCGAGTCGGCGGGTGTGCTCGCGCATGGCGGCTGCAATGCGTCGGCCCTGCTCGGTGTTCTCCATGCCCCATTCCTCGTTGCCGTTGCTCCAGAGGATGACGCTGGGGTGGTTGCGGTCGCGCTTGATCATGTTCTGCAGCAGCCGCAGGTGCTCGGTGTTGATGCCCGCCAGACGGTTTTCGTCGATGACGAGGATGCCCTCGCGGTCGCAGATGTCGAGCTGGGCGGGCGTCATCGGGTTGTGCGAGGCCCGATATGCATTGCATCCGAATGTCTTCAGCTGCTTGATGCGCCAGGCCATGAGTGCCTCGGGGATGGCCGCTCCCACGCCAGCATGGTCTTGGTGCATGTTCACGCCCTTCAGCTTCAGCTGCTCGCCGTTGAGCAGGAATCCGCTCTCAGCATCGAAGTCAACCGTGCGCAGCCCCGTCGTCGTATGGTAGACGTCGCACACCTTCCCGTCGGCTTTCACCGTGGTCTCCACCTGATAGAGGTAGGGGTCGATGGTGCTCCACAGATGCGGGGCCGTCACGCTCATCACTTGTCGCGTGGTGCGTGTCTCCTTCGGTTGCAGCTGGCTCTGCTCGCTGCTGCAGCTGGCCACCTCACGCCCGTCGGCATCCAGCAGCCGCTGCTCCACCGTGTAGTGTTGCTTGTCGAGGCTGTGGTTGGTGACGTCGGTCTCTACATGCACGATGGCCTGCTGGAATGGCTTCTGCAAGTCGACATAGACGAAGGTGCCGAAGGGGTCGACGCTCACCGCTGCCGACTTGAGCAGCCAAGCATCGCGATAGATGCCCGCACCCTCGTAGAACCATCCTTCTTCGAGGGTGGCATCGGCCCGCACACAGATGAGGTTGTCGCCGCCGTAGTTGACGTATTCCGAAACGTCGTAAACCTGTGTGGCATAGCCGCTTGGCTCTGTGCCCATATAGAATCCATTGAACCATACGCGAGCGTTGCGGAAGATGCCATCAAACTGCAGGACGATGTGCTTGCCCAGGTCGTCGGCGGGGATGTTGACCCACTTGCGATACCATCCCACGCTGGTCTCGGGATATTTATATCCCACCGTCTTGTAGCCATGCGAGTGGCTGGCTCCGGGGGCGTAGGGTAGGGTGGTCACCCAGTCGTGGGGCAGGCGCACCTCCTGCCAAGTAGCCTTGCCAGCAGGTTGGCTCTCCTTGAACTTCACCGAGTAGGGACCCTCGTTGTGTATCGAGTTGGCCTTCGTCAGATAGTTGAAATACTCCGTGCCGCATCCGAAGTCCTTGGCGGGGTCACCGGCATGCCCGAAGGCAAACGTCCATCCCTCGTCGAGCCGAATCTTCTCGCGTACGCTCTGAGCAGAGGCTGTGAAGCTGATGGCGCATAGCATCCACAGCGCAAGCGTGTTCATTGTTCTTACCATAAGTAGTTTGTAGTTAGTTGTGGCTTAGAAAAAGTCAGTTGCAAAGTTACGACTTTTCTTCCAATACGCAGCAATGATATCTTCTTTTTTTTCGTCGTAGCCTTTCCTGATGGAGTTTTTATACCCTAAACATAAAAAAAGGAGGAGGGACAGGCAGATTTTTGGTGGAAATGTCTACGATATATGCGTTTTTTTGTATTTTTGCATCATGAATGTCAAGATGATGCTGCTGTCCCTGCTGCTGAGCATGGGGACATCGGCCAGCGGGGCCAAGACGTGGCGGACGGTGGCGCTGAAGCGCGCCATCACCCATCCCCAGCCCATGACGGGACTGGTGCTGTGGCCAGAAGAAGCGCGCAGGCGCCATGCCGATTATGGACAGACGGTTCAGCTGGAGTTCGCGTACTGTCTGCCCTGCAAGGTGGTGAAGGGCTGCGAGGCCGACGGCACCATCGTCTATGACTGGAACTGGTTTGAGCGTGTGCTGGATGATGTGGCCAGCAGGGGGCATCAGCTGATAGCTCGCTTCCGATACGAGTATCCTTCGAGCAGGGATGTAGATGGCAACAGGGGAACGACCGCCGTGCCCGACTACATCAAGCAGCGGCAGGACTACACTGAGACCTTTGCCAGCAATCCCAACAACGATGGCCCCACATGGTATGCCGACTGGAGCAATGCCGAACTGCAACGGTTCACTCTTCAGTTCTATACCGACTTTGTCCGCCGCTATGCCCACGATGCTCGTCTGGCCTTTCTCGAGGTAGGCTTCGGCCATTGGTCGGAGTATCACATCTATGGCGCCAAACTGGAACTGGGCAGGAACTTTCCTTCGAAAGCCTTTCAGAAGCAGTTCTTCGAACACTTGCACTCCGTGATGTCCGACATTCCTTGGGCGGTGTCGGTCGATGCTGGCGACACACGTTATTCGCCCGTGATAGCCGACAGCACCCTGATGGCTATGCCTTTCGGATTGTTCGACGACTCGTTCATGCACAAGTCTCATGAGCTTAGCAGTGGTGGGGGCTTCAACGAGAAGTGCTGGAACGCCATCGGCAGGGGCATACGCTGGCAGCAGGGTGTCTGTGGCGGTGAGGTCAGCTACTATTCGCCCAACGACCAGAAGAGTTTCCTCAGCCCTGACGGACTCTATGGCCACACCTGGGCCGAGCAGGCCGCCAAATATCACATCACCTTCATGATAGCCAACGATGCACCGCGTGGCGGCGTGGCCACTCCCGAGCGATTCCGCGAAGGGAGCATGGCAACAGGCTATCGCTTCGTGGTCAAGCAGTGTGAGACCGACGGAAAGACGACCCGTCTGCGGGTTGCCAACGAGGGTGTGGCGCCCATCTATCGCGACGCTTGGTTTGCGGTGGGCAGTGTGCGCTCCGCGATGTCCCTTCGTGGCCTGCTGCCTGGCGAAGAATGGATGATAGAGATTCCCGCCGCGCCTATGCCCGACGGCAGCGACGTGCAGATTGTCAGCGACTGCATCCTGCCACAGCAGTCTATCGAATTCGCTTTTTTTAGTGAAGAGTGAAGAATGAAGAGTGAAGAATGAAGAGTGAAGAATGAAGAATGAAGAATGAAGAATGAAGAGTGAAGAATGAAGAATTTCTTTCAGTCGCTGCGCTTTGTAAAAGCGTCCCTTCGGGCCGAGCGGCTACCGCAGTTCTATCCTCCACTCACCACTCACCACTCACCACTCACTACTCACCCCTCACCAACAAAGAAGAAGCCCTCGACAACAGCATTGGTATGTGTTGTCGAGGACTTCTTCTATTATAGTAGTCAGCAAAAAAACAAAGCCCCCCTTCTGCCCCCGAGGGGGGCTACTATAGCTTTGTTGGTTAAGTTTCTATTGTGCCCCCCTCGGGGGGGGGGCGAAGGGGGGTTTTACTTAATCATCACCTTCTGAGCCTTGCCATTGCTGATGACAATGTTCAGGCCAGGCTGCAGCTTATGCTGACGGATACCCGAGATGGAGTAGATTCCATCGGGCACGCTGCTGATGTCAACCGTTCTGATGCCGGCAGCCAACGGGCCTCCCCATCCGGCGTTGTCGCCCTTGGCCACGAGTGTCAGCGTCCAGCCGCCCACGGAGTACCATGCACCTGCAAACACCTTCGGAGTCTTGCTGGCCTCAGTTCCGGCCATCGTGCCGATGAGCAGCTCGTGGTTCTTCACTTCGATGCCGTTCATCTCCTGATGCTGCCAGCCGCGACCATTGCCGTCGTTGGCATTGTAGATGGCAAACTGCTCTTCGGTGTAGGTGCCGGCATTCCAAGCTGCTTCAGCCTCGTCCCACATCGGACCGTGGTGGTCGCTGGCCACAACGACTGTATCCTCGCCATTCTCGGTATAGGTGTTGTAGTAGTTCATGGGAATCTCCACAAACACCGTGTCGTTGCTCACGGCATTGAGGATGTAGGCACCCTCAGCGGGAGTACGGGTGTAGACGCCCACGTTGTACGTACCGTTGGGCAGGTCGGTGATGAGCTGGGTTGCGATGAAGCCAATCAGTCCGCCGCCGTTGTAAGAGTCAATATAGCGAGTGGAGGAACCGTCGTACCACTGTCCGCCGTTGGTGTTGTTGTTGCCATTACCCTTGTTGAAGTCCCAACCAGTCTCGGCCTCCAGCTTCGGGTTCTGGATGTAGGCGGTGTAGTCGGTGGCGTTCACGTCGTCGTAGAGGTTCTGCTTCTTCACCACCACCATCAGTGCTCTCAGCTTGGCCATCAGTTCATTGATGGTGTCCAGGTCGCGCATCTCGGCCGTGAGCGTAGCCTTCTGCTGCTCCATGAGGTCGTTGAGTGCAGCCTTGCCCGATGCGGAAGCCGAAGCGGCCACGCTGGCAGCCTCGTTGTAGACGGGAGCATAGGTGTTCACATAGTTCTTCAGCAGATTGACCGTAGCGTCGAACTTGGTGTAAGTAGCGGTGTCGCAGACAATCCAGTTCTGCACATAGTCGTAGGCAAACGACACGATGTCCTCGGCAGCGCCATAGCCCTCGCCGCCATTCTTCTTCAGCGTAGCCCATACGGTGGGAATGGTCTTGCCGTCGATGGTGCCGTCGCTGGGGATGTATTCCTCGTACTTGGCCTCACTCTTCTGAGCCTCGTTCATGGCCTCTTGCAGAGCGGTCATTGCCTCGACATAGTCGGTGCTGTTGCTGTACTGGGCAATGGCATCGTTCAGGGCCTGCTTGTCAACAGCGAAGTGCATGGTGGCGGCCAGTGCCTGTGCGTCGGCAATCTTCTGGTCGAAAGCAGCCTTGACAGCCTCGGCGGGAGCCTCGCCCAGATAGTAGAGGTGGAAGTTGGTGGCGCAGAACCATCCGGCAGCACCCGAGCCATTGCCCGTTCCCTCGGCGCCGATGGTCAGCTTACCGTCGACCACCAGCACCTTCTGCTCGGCAGTCATCGAGAGTGTCTCCCACTCGTTGTAGTCCCAGCCTTCAGTGGAGAGGGGGTTGGAAATCTGCTTGCCGGCGATGGACTGTGCATAGACGTGCTGGTCGGTCAGGCAAGAGGTCTGTGTCACCAGGTCGGCGCTCACGGTGTAGTAGCCGTTGGGCAGACCCTCGATGTCCTGTGCGACGGCCAGTGTGGAGTAGAAGTTGTTGTTCCATGCGTTCCAGCAGCTGCGCTGGCGCTGCCAGTTCAGTCGCTGGTCGCCACCGGAGGCACCTGCGATGTACCATCCCTCGCTGGTCAGGTTGGGGCTGGTGGCGCTGCCCTCCACATAGAGGTCGGTTCCTTCCTCGTCGTAGCGCTTGGGGAACACCCACTCGCCATCGGTGAACGAAGGCTCGGCGCTGGTCTCGATGAACCAGGGATGGCTGATGAAGATGGTGAAGTCGGCAGGATTCTCCTCGCTTCCCTTCTGCGACATGATGTAAGCACGGATGGCAGCCTCGCCCTCGGCCACGGCTCCCAGTATCTGGGCAATCACGTCGACGCCTTCTTCAACATCATTCTCCTTGTAACCCAATATCTTGTAGTAGGCTTCCACCAGGGCGTCCCTGCCGGCATATTCCGTGTTGCGCAGATAGTTTTCCATCTTGGCCAGGATGGCATCCACATTCTCCAGCTCGGCAACGGCTTTGCGGTATTCCACCATCTGTTGGGTAGCCTCGCTCACGGCTACTGCCAGCTCTTCGGCCGTGCCACCCAAGTTGTCTTCCAGCGTCATCATGTAGTCCGACAGCTGCGACGACAGTCCAACATAGCCCATGGAGATGGCCTGGTTGTTCAGTTCGGCACACTCGGTAATCATGTCCAGGATGTCCGACTCATACAGCTTGGCAGGGTCAGCTTCACCAATCTTGTAGAGCTTGATACCGTCGAGACAGACGATGGGGTTATTGCCCGAACCGGTGTTAGCCGACTTGAAGCCGAACTCCATTGTGAACTCTGTCGTGGGAGTGAACTCAAACTCATGCTTCACCCACTCATGCGAGCTCAGGCCAGTGCCGGCTTCGTCCCTGAACACTTCCTTGCGACAGGTAATCTTGGTCAGGTCTTCGGCAGTAGCGTTAGAGTTGGGGTTGATGTTAATGGTCCAGTATTCCAGACGATAGACGGCACAGTCGAGATTCACCACCTGGCGATAGCTGCGGCCACCGCCCCAACCGGCGCGCAGGTAAAGCATACCCTTGTTGTCGTCGGTGTCGAAGCCAGCGGGCTTGGCAGGAACCGAGAGGTAGGTGGTGCCATCGTCGGCCACGGGAATGGCAGTCTCGCCCAGGTCGTAGGGCACAGTACCAAAGTACACCCATTCACATTTCTTGTCGGTAGGCATGTCGGTCACCCAGCCGCTGATGGCACCAATGAAACCGTTGGTGGCCTCTAATGTGCGACCATCGCCACGATGGTTGGGAGTGCTGGGATTCACAAGCGCATAGAGCGAGCCGTCGGCGGCTACGCCAGCAAGGCTTCGGTTGCTCAACACCGTAGATTGGTCTACAATTGCTTTCTTGGCGCCATCGGCCTGCCAAGTCAGGTCTTCTTCGAAACCTGCATTCTTGATGAGGTACGTCACATCCTCTTCCTGTGCAAACGAGGAAAGAGCAAAGAACACCCCACCCACGAGTAGTAGAATTTTCTTCATAATTAAGAAATTTAATAAAGTAGTAAATAAAGTTAGTAAACAGCTGAATGCAAAAATACAGAATATTGTTCATTCGATAAGCAATTTGTCCCACAATTTAGTAAACTTTAACGAAGCCGCGGCCCTAACCGAGTCCTGGCTTTTCATGTCAGGAGGGCGTGCACCATAAGTTCTTGCAAGAAAAATGGGAAAAAGCTTGGCGCTTTAACATTTTTCGAGTACCTTTGCATCGATTTCACACAATTTTATTATTAAGGCAAACAAAAATGAAAAAAGACAATGCCATTTTTGAGATGATTGAGCGCGAACACCAGCGCCAGTTGAAAGGTATAGAACTCATTGCCAGCGAGAACTTCGTGAGCGACGAAGTGATGCAGGCCATGGGCTCTTGGCTGACCAACAAATATGCTGAAGGCTACCCCGGCAAGCGCTACTACGGCGGATGCCAGGTGGTCGATGAGGTGGAGCGCTTGGCCATCGAGCGCGTCTGCAAGCTTTTCGACGCTGAGTATGCCAACGTGCAGCCCCATAGTGGCGCACAAGCCAACGCTGCCGTGCTGCTGGCAGTGCTGAAGCCCGGCGACACCTTCATGGGATTGAACCTGGCACATGGAGGACACCTGAGCCATGGCTCACTCGTCAACACCAGTGGCATTCTTTACAAGCCCGTGGGCTACAACCTGAACAAGGAGACGGGGCGAGTGGATTACGACGAAATGGAGCAACTGGCACTGCAGCACCAGCCCAAGCTGATCATCGGTGGCGGAAGCGCCTACAGCCGTGAGTGGGACTACAAGCGCATGCGAGAGATTGCCGACAAAGTGGGGGCGCTGCTGATGATTGACATGGCACACCCTGCAGGACTCATCGCTGCCGGACTGCTCGACAACCCTGTGAAATATGCCCACATCGTCACCAGCACCACACACAAGACGCTGCGTGGCCCACGCGGTGGCATCATACTCATGGGCAAGGACTTTGAGAATCCTTGGGGACTGAAGACTCCCAAGGGCGAGGTGAAGATGATGTCGGCCCTGCTCAACAGCGCCGTCTTCCCCGGACAGCAGGGTGGCCCCCTGGAGCACGTCATTGCTGCCAAGGCTGTGGCCTTCGGCGAGGCACTGCAGCCCGAGTTCAAGGAGTGGGCACTGCAGGTGCAGAAGAATGCGAAGACACTGGCCGAGGAGCTGGTGAAGCGTGGATTCGGCATCGTGAGCGGTGGCACTGACAACCATTCGATGCTGGTGGACCTGCGCTCGAAATATCCCGACCTGACAGGCAAGGTGGCCGAGAATGCACTGGTGGCCGCCGACATCACCGTGAACAAGAACATGGTGCCCTTCGACACCCGTTCAGCCTTCCAGACCAGTGGCATCCGCCTGGGAACGCCCGCCATCACCACGCGCGGGGCCAAGGAAGACCTGATGGTGCAGATTGCCGCTTGGATTGAAGAGGTGCTCAATGCGCCCCAAGACGAGCAGGTCATCGCCAGCGTGCGCCAGCGCGTGAACGAAAAGATGAAGGAATATCCTCTCTTCGCTTGGTAAGCATAAGGGTGGAGTAGTAGGTAGGCCTCATGGGCCTAAATGCGCCCTCCACACCCTCTCTTTTAGCTCCCGCTTGAAAATAACTATCGCAGACTAATTTTTGGAGTGCTCCAAAAATTAGTCTGCGATAGTTATTTTCAAGCGAATGGTTCTACGCGTTTCCGTGTGGCTATCTGTTATACCCATTTCACTCGTCTGTGACAATCTTAGCTTCATGGCTAATCTGTAATTCTTCGTTTTGCTGGGGAGCATGATGGCTCCGGCAGTGAACTGAGTAGTTGCCATACAAGGGACGGGGAATTGATGATAGGTGAGGGAAGAAACCCTTTCATTGGATGTGCTTTTGCAGCCAGAGCATCTGACCGTAGTTGGTGTCGGCCGTGGTCCAGTGTTCGTTGATGGGCGTGATGAGCGATTCCTTTGGTGCGCTGATGAGGTTCCAAACAATATAGCTGGTGGTGGGTGGACAGGTGTTGTCGTTGAAACCCCACGTCAGATAGACGGGGCACTGGATGCGGCGGGCAAAATTCACTACGTCGTAGTACTGTAGTGTGTTGATTTTCTCGGTCGTGAGCATTTGGTTCTCGCGGTCGAAGTGCGGATAGCCTCCGGTGCGCCCCGCCTCGGCATAGCCCGCCATGTCGCTCAGGGCGGGATGGTTGGCCACACAAGCCGTCACGCGGGGGTCGAGAGCGGCGGTGATGAGCGAGAGGGCTCCACCCTGACTGCCACCCTGCACGAAGACGTTGCGGCCGTCCCACTGGGGCAGCGAGCAGAGATAGTCGAGGGTACGCACACACGCCACGTAGACGTGCTTCATGTAATAGTTGTCGCGGTTGTCGAGTCCATTCTCTAAATAGCCGTTCTCGCCGGAGAAGGCGCTGGAGATCTCCTTGAACTGCTCCTCGGTCATCTCAGGGTTCAGTCCGTGGATTTCCATCTCCAGACGAATGAAGCCGTTCTGGGCATAGTAGGTGTTGCGCATGGGTTCCTTGATGGTTTTGATGCCCGCTCCCGGAGGACAGAGCACCACGGGGTGGCGGCCGTTGGAGTGCTTAGGCATCGTCAAGTAGCCGTAGATGCTGTGGCGGCGGTCGGTGTGGAGCTTCAGCAGATAGCAATCAAACTCGTCGGTAGAGTATTTGTCCACCTTCTCGCTCTTCACCAAGAGCTTGTCGGTAACCACCTGTCGGCGAGCCTCTTCCAGGCAGGCGCTCCAGAAAGCATCGAAGTCGTCGGGGTTCTTCGTGTAGGGCTGAAGCCGCTCAGGCGAGAAGCCCACCTTCACATGGTGCTCATACTGCTTGTCGCCGATGGCAGCCTTGAGCCGCAGGTCGAGAAAGCCGGGCTTCTTCATCGTTCCCATGTCGATGACGGCACGCCCATTCTTCAGCTTCACTCGTCCCTTGGTGGTGGCGGGCAGCATGTCGGGACCTATCTCATAGCTTACCTCCACATCCTGCGGAATTCCATATTTGCAGTATGTCACCTCCACCTTGGCCTTCTCGCCCGTGGCATAGAGCCAGTCGGCAT
>JAEEGG010026926.1_pt1 | contig 10937 bp, 4 predicted proteins | sample 9134161 | NCBI WGS metagenome assembly JAEEGG01 (sample SAMN16246543, study PRJNA631951) | gut metagenome | biome: gut microbiome; feature: rumen; material: CR-attached | host: Bos | place: Iran: Karaj | collected 2018-10
AGATCGTTCGCCATATCGGCATCGTGGGAGAGTGCAACGTCCAGTATGCCTACGACCCCGACGCCATGGACTACCGCGTCATCGAGGTCAACGCCCGCCTCAGCCGTTCATCGGCCCTGGCCTCCAAGGCTACGGGCTATCCGCTGGCTTTCGTGGCTGCCAAGCTGGGCCTCGGCTACGGCCTGTGCGACCTCAAGAACTCCGTGACCAAGACCACGCCCGCCTTCTTCGAGCCGGCCCTGGACTACGTGGTGTGCAAGATTCCCCGCTGGGATCTGGGCAAGTTCCACGGCGTGTCCCGCAAGATCGGCTCCAGCATGAAGTCCGTGGGCGAGATCATGTCCATCGGCCGCACCTTCGAGGAGGCTATCCAGAAGGGTCTGCGCATGATCGGCCAGGGAGCGCACGGTTTCGTGTGCAACAAGGAGCTCAAGGTGACAGATCTTGACAATGCCCTTGCAGAGCCCACCGACAAGCGTATCTTCGTGATATCCAAAGCCCTCCGCGCCGGTTACAGCGTTGAGAAGATCCATGCTCTCACGCGCATCGACCGCTGGTTCCTGGACCGTCTCAAGCACATTGTGGATACCTGCAACGAGCTGGACAGCTATAACAACATCGAGGATGTTCCGCTGGAGCTCCTCCGCCTGGCTAAACAGCAGGGTTTCTCCGACTTCCAGCTGCAGCGCTGCATTTACAACGACCTTCCCTCGGCCAACGACAACCAGGCCCTCGTGCGGGAATACCGCAAGAGCGTGGGCATCGTCCCGGTGGTGAAGCAGATCGACACCCTCGCGGCCGAATTCCCCGCCAAGACGAATTACCTGTACCTCACCTACAACGGTACCCACAACGACATCAACTACGAGAAGGACGACAAATCCATCATCGTGCTGGGCTCCGGCGCCTACCGCATCGGCAGCTCCGTCGAGTTTGACTGGTGTTCCGTCACCTGCCTGCAGACCTTCCAGCAGCAGGGCTACCGCGGCGTCATGATCAACTACAACCCGGAAACGGTTTCCACGGACTACGACATCTGCAACCGCCTGTACTTCGACGAGCTCACCTTCGAGCGCGTGCAGGACATCTGCGACCTGGAAGCCCCGCACGGCGTCGTCGTCTCCGTGGGCGGACAGATCCCGAATAACCTGGCCCTCCGCCTGGACAAGGCCGGCATCCCCATCCTGGGCACCAAGGCCTCCAATATCGACAAGGCCGAGGACCGTCACAAGTTCTCCTCCATCATGGATGCCATCGGCGTGGACCAGCCCGCCTGGAGCGAGCTCACCACGATGGACGACATCCACAGCTTCATCGGCAAGGTGGGCTATCCCGTTCTGGTGCGCCCCTCCTACGTGCTCTCCGGCGCGGCCATGAACGTGTGCCACGACGAGAACGAGCTCAAGCGCTACCTCTCCCTGGCCGTGGAAGTGTCCAAGGAGCACCCCGTGGTGGTGAGCCAGTTCCTGAACCGCTGCGAGGAAATCGAATTCGACGCCGTGGCCGATGAAGGCGAAATTCTCGCCTACGCCATCTCCGAGCACATCGAATATGCCGGCGTCCACTCCGGTGACGCCACCATCCATTTCCCGCCTCAGAAGCTCTATTTGGAGACTGTGCGCCGTATCAAGAAGATTGCCCGCATGATTGCGTCGGCCCTCGAAATCTCCGGCCCCTTCAACATCCAGTTCCTGGCCAAGGAGAACGAGATCAAGGTCATCGAGTGCAACCTGCGCGCCTCCCGCAGCTTCCCGTTTGTGTCAAAGGTGCTGAAGATCAACCTGGTGGAACTCGCCGCCAAGGTAATGCTGGGCCTAAAGCCCACGGCTCCCGGCAAGAGCGCCTTCGACCTGGACTACGTGGGCGTGAAGTCCTCCCAGTTCAGCTTCGCCCGCCTCGAAGAGGCAGACCCCGTCCTGGGCGTTGACATGGCCTCCACCGGCGAGGTGGGCTGCCTGGGCGACAACCTGGACGAGGCGCTCATCAAATCCGTCCTCTCCGTCGGGAACCACCTCCCCGAGAAGGGCATCCTCCTCTCCAACGGCGATTCCCTCCAGAAGGCCGATATGCTCCGCGCATGCCGCCTCCTCTCCGAGCGGGGCTACAAGCTCTACTCCACCGGCGGCACCCACAAGTACCTCGAGGAGAACGGCGTCCCCTCCGAGCGCGTCCTGCGCCCCAGCGAGGCTGATGATCCCAAGTACGCGGGCATCCGCACCGCCGTGGAGCTCATCCAGAACAAGGAAGTGGACCTGGTGGTGAACATCCTCAAGGGATATACGGAAACGCAAAAAGCCGATGGGTACCGGATTCGCCGGGCTGCCATCGACTTTAATGTGCCTCTGTTTACCAACGCCCGCCTGGCTACGGCGTTCATCCGTGCGTTCACGAACGTTGGTCTTGAGTCTCTCCAGATTAAATCCTGGGACGAGTATTAGTCGTAACGTCCAAACTTGGACATGTTGTCGATAAGATCCTTGTTGGTCTTGAACTCGTCCATGTGTTGCTGCATCCAGGACATGGCCTCTACGGGGTTCATGTCCGAGAGCAGCTTGCGCAGGATCCAGATTCTGTTGTTGGTATAAGGGTCGTAGAGGAGGTCGTCGCGGCGGGTGCTGGAAAGCACCAGGTTGACGGCCGGGAAGATGCGTTTGTTGGACAGGTTGCGGTCCAGCTGCAGTTCCATGTTACCCGTACCCTTGAATTCTTCGAAGATAACGTCGTCCATCTTGGAACCGGTCTCTGTAAGGGCCGTGGCCAGGATGGTGAGTGAACCGCCTCCTTCGATATTACGGGCGGCGCCGAAGAAGCGCTTGGGCTTCTGGAGGGCGTTGGCGTCCACACCGCCGGTGAGAACCTTGCCGGAAGCCGGCTGTACGGTGTTGTAGGCGCGGGCAAGACGGGTGATGGAGTCCAGGAGGATCACTACGTCGTGGCCGCATTCCACCAGGCGGCGGGCCTTGTCCAGGACCATATTGGCCACTTTTACGTGGCGTTCGGCGGGTTCGTCGAAGGTGGAGGCGACAACCTCTGCCTTGACGCTGCGCTGCATGTCGGTCACTTCCTCCGGACGTTCGTCGATGAGGAGGACAATCTCATACACTTCCGGGTGATTGTCTGCGATGGCGTTGGCGATGGCTTTGAGGAGCATGGTCTTACCGGTCTTGGGCTGTGCCACGATAAGGCCGCGCTGGCCCTTGCCGATAGGAGTGAACATATCCACCACGCGGATGCTCTGGTCTTTCTCGTGTCCGTGACCCAGGAGATTGAATTTCTCCGTGGGGAACAGGGGAGTGAGGAAGTCGAACGGAACGCGGTCGCGGACGAATTCCGGAGTGCGGCCGTTGATGAACTTGATCTTGACCAGAGGGAAATATTTGTCTCCCTCCCTGGGGGGACGGATCTCTCCGGTGACGGTGTCTCCGTTTTTGAGCGCGTTCTGCTTGATCTGCTGCTGGGAGACATAGATGTCGTCGGGGGAGTTCAGGTAATTGTAATCGCTGGAACGGAGGAAACCGTAACCGTCGGGCATGATTTCCAGCACGCCGGTAGCTTCCACGGAGCCTTCGAACTCAATGCGCTGCTGCTTGCCCTGTTTCTGGGGGACGTTTTTCTTGTCGCGCTGTTTGCCTTCCTTGGCCGGTTTTTCCTCAATCTGGGCTGCGTCGTCCTTGAGGTCGTCAAAAAGGTCGTGGATGAACTGTTTGCTGTCCACGTCTTCGGCGGCGGGCTTCACGGCGGCGGCAGGTTCTTCCTTTGCGGAAGCGGCGGGGGCGGGGGCTGCGGCAGTTTCCTGCTGCTGCTCCTGCGGCTGCTGTGCCTTTGCCTTGCGGCCGCGCTTCTTGGGTGCGGCGGCAGCGGCGGCCTCCGGGGCGGGGGCTTCCTGCTTGGGGGCTTCGGCCTTGGGCTCATCGGCCTTGGCTTCTTCTTTCTTGGTCTCTTCCTTCTTGGGACGGCCGCGTTTTTTCTGTGCGGCAGCCTTGGGGGCTTTGGGTTCTGCCGGTTTCTGGGATTCCATCACGGCCTGTTTGTCCAGGATGGCGAATCCAAGTGCGGCGCGGTCAAGTTTCTTGGCTCCTTTGATGTCAAGGGATTCTGCAATGCTTCTGAGCTGTTCTTCGCTCATGGCATTCAATTCTAATAAGCTATGGGGCATAGATTTGAATGTATATATTCAGGTGAAAAGTTGACTTTCAGACTCGAAAGCCAGTGCAAAGTTACAAATAATTTTCTGAATTCCAACAAACAGCCTCCTTTAGCGGAGCATGTTGTCCATATAGGAGTCGGATTTCTTGAAGCGCAGCAGGTCTGCGAGGGCCGATGCATTCGCGGCGATGCGGAAGCTGTAGCTCTTGTACATACCCAGCGGCACCCAGGAAATGGCGATATTGAAGCAGTGCAGGTCGTAGCTCATGGAGAACTGCGTCGTAGTGAGGCGCATGGCCATGAGGTCGAAGCCCGAACTGGCGTTGATGCTCATGCGGGGCGTGAGTTTGATGTTGCCGGTGAGGTTGACGGTCTGGGTGAAGCGGTTGTTGGTGATGAGTTCCTTCGTCGCCTGCTGGTACGTGTAGCTCTTGGAATAATGGAACGAGTAGCTGGCGTTGATGGACCAGGGCGCATTCGAATTCATGTAGTACACATAGCCGCCGGGAATGTATTCGCCGGTAACGGGATGGTAGTAGATGCGCTGGTAGGAGTTGGCGTCATTGTTGCTGCCGCTGCCCCGTCCGTCGTCGCCGTCCGTCGCGCCCTTCCCGTTAAAGGAAACGGAGGCCGACAGGGAAGCGTTCGTCAGGCGTGCGAGCATGCCGTTCTTGGTAACCTGGAACTGGTTGATGCGCTGTCCTTTCTCGTTGATGGCGTAAGGGTCGAAGGTAAGGTTTCCGCTCAGGTTTACCTTGTTGAACAGGTTGGTGGAAACCGTTACGCCGATGTTCTGCATCCGCAGGGAGTCTGCCAGGAAGTTGTAGCTGGTGTTGAAGTTAAGCTGGTCCAGGATCTTGACCTTCTTGGAGCCGGTTCCGGTGGTGTCCCGGATGTCCCGCACCTTGGCTTCCAGGTTGTTGCCGATGGAAAGGGACATGGTTGCGCTTTTGCCGCGTCCCGGAGGCGATACCGTATTGTGGTTGCCGGGGAGGCTGTAGATATTGTAGGGGGCCTCGGCATGGAAGCCGCCGTTTTTGTCATAATAGGCGTCCAACGTACGCCAGCCGTTGAAGGCCGTGCCTTTTTCCGGCGACAGGCTCACGTTGACGGAAGGGGAGATTACATGGCGGATGGCCTGCACCTTGCGGTGTTTGCCGAAGTTGAACATGCCATAGATGCGCGTGGACATGGAGAAACCGCCCGAATAGGTGTGCGTGGCGCCGAAGCCGTTGAAGGCCGTTCCCGGGTCTGTCACCACTTTCTGGGCGATGACGTCGTTTCCCTGGCTGTCCGTGACGATGATGGGGTTGCCCTCATCGTCCGTTTCCGCTTCCAGCGTGCGGCTTCCCTTCGAGAACATCCAGTTCATGCCGTAGCTGATGCTGGGCGTCACGTTAATGTATTTGAGGAGCGTGAAATTGGGCAGGCCGATCTGGAAATTATGCGACATGCCGTTGGTCAGGTACTGCTTGGCCTTGATTCCGAGGGAATCGCCCATTTCCTTCACGCGGTAGGGGTTGCCGTTACGGTCCACGTCGGTGACATAGTCCCCGTTGGCGTCCATCTTGAAATCCTGCAGATCCCGCAGCTTGAAGCTCATGTTGTTCTGGAAAGACGTGTTGTAGCCGAAGGAAATCTTCTCGTAAATCTTTTCCTTGCCCACGCGGTTCTTCTGCTTGAAGGGATAGAAACGCGTGACGGAGAACGTGATGTTGGGCAGGGTGATGGAGTAGCTGGAGTCCTTGGAGTTCTGGTTGTGGAGCGCGTTCACGCTCAGGTTCATCTTGCCGTTCCAGTTATGGGAGTAGGAGACGGAGGATGATATCTTGTTCTGCTGCGCTTCCTGCACCGAGTGGGAATTGTACCGGCTGTTGGAAGGGCTGGAGAAGTTCACGGATGCAGAGAAAGTGGTTCCCGGATTGGCCTTGGGATCCTGCGTGTGGGACCAGCGGATGCCGAAGTTCTGGCTCTGGAAGAAGTCCTTGCTGCCCTTTTCTCCCGCCTGGTCGTTGGAGAAGGTGAAGGAGAAATTGCCGTTGAACTTGTAATTGACCTTATAACGGGAGTTGACATCCACAGACCAAGAACCCATGGTAAAGTAGGAACCGGTGAGGGACAGGTCGAAATATTCACCGAAAACGAAGTACATGCCTGCGTCCCTGACGTAGAAACCGCGCGCCTGCTCTTCGCCGAAGGTGGGCATCAGCAGGCCCGTCGCCCGCTGGGGTTTCTTGGGGACAAAGCCGAAGGGGAGGACGATGGGGAAGGGGACGCCGGCTACCACGGGCCAGGCCGGGCCGAAGACCGTTTTCTGCGAGGGCTGGGTGATGACCTTGGCAAGGCTGAGCTTGAGGAAATAGTGGGGCTCCTCCAGGTCGCAGACGGTGTAAACGCCTTCCGTAAGGTTGATGGATTTGTCCGGCATCATCTTGATGTCCTTTCCCTGCAGCAGGCCTTCGGACTCCTTGGTGATCATGTTGGTGATGCGGGCCTTGCGGGTGTCGAAGTTGTAACGGAGTTCGTCCATCTTGTAGGACTGGCCTTTCTCTGTCATTTCCGGAAGGCCTTCCATCTCTCCCGTGGCGGGGTTCTTGCGGCCGCTGGCGAATACGGTGTTGTTCTTCATGTCGTATTCCATATAGTCGGCCGTGAGTTTCATGTCCTGGTAGGTGACCGTGGCGCCGCCGTAGTAGTAAATCTTCCGCTGGCCGTTGGAGAAATCCGTAATCATGGAATCCTTGGCGGTGGAGAAGGCGGGAACTTCCAGGGAACTTTTGCCCAGCAGATCCAGGGAATCTTTGCGGGCTGCGGCAAGGGAGTCTGCCCGGCGGAGGGAATCGGGTTCCTGGCGCAGGGTGCGCGCAGTGGCCGATACCTCCAGAAGGCAGCAGCTGAATAATATAAGTGACAGATATTGCAAAAACTTCCTTGCCATTGGGATATTTTTTGCTATTTTTGTGTGCAAAATATAAGATGCAAATTTAAGCCTAATTCCACAATTTTCAAAACCAGCCTGCTATGAAGACCTGTTCTTTCTTTCCGGTACTGCTTGTCGCGGCCGTCATGCTTGCAATCCCCGTGCCCACGCGTGCACAAGGCGGCCTTAAGCTCAAAACGGTTGTTATTGACGCCGGCCACGGCGGGAAAGACGCCGGTTGTGTGAGCCGGGACAAAAAAACCTACGAGAAGAACGTCGCGCTGGACATCGCCCAGCGTCTGGAGAAGAAAATCAACGCCGCCTTCACGGATGTCGATGTAAAGATGACCCGCCGGGACGACCGTTTCGTGGAACTGGAAAAGCGCGCCGTGTTCGCCAACCGGGCCAACGCCAACCTCTTCATCTCCATCCATGTGAACGCCGTGGAAAAGGGTACGCAGGCAAACGGCTATTCCATTCACGTGCTGGGACAGTCCCAGCGCAAGGGAAACGACCTCTATTCCAAGAACCTGGACCTGGTCAAGCGTGAAAACTCCGTGATCATGCTGGAAGACAACTACCAGACGCGGTACCAGGGATTCGACCCCAACGACCCGCAGTCGTCCATCATCTTCTCGCTCATGCAGAACGCGCACCTGAACGCCAGCCTGGGCTTCGCCGAGGATGTGGCCGATGCCATGTCCCGCGGTCCCATCGTGAACAGCCGCGGCGTTTCCCAGGATCCTTTCTGGGTGCTGTGGCGCACCACCATGCCGTCCGTGCTGGTGGAAGTGGGCTTCATGAGCAATCCCAACGACCTTACCACCCTGCGCAGCCCCGAAGGCCGCGACGCCATAGCCACCAATCTCTTCAACGCTTTCTGGGCCTTCAAGACGCGCTATGACCGCACCATGAGTACCGCCGACGTCCGCGGCAAGGACCTGCAGAACGCCGGCGCCGTGGAAGAGAAGCCTGCCGCGGAGAAACCGGTCGTCCAGGAGCAGCAGGTGCAGGAGGAGCCGGAGGTGAAGACTCCGCCCGTGGTGGAGCAGAAGCCCGTGGAAAAGCCGGCCGAGAAACCTAAAGTGGAGCAGAAACCTGTTGAGAAGCCTAAGGCTGAAGCGAAGCCCGCTACCGGTGATATATATTATGGTATACAGGTGGCGGCCGTGAGCAAGCAGGTCAAGCCGGGAGATCCTTTCTTCAAGGGATACAAGCCCGTAGAAGTGTACAACGGCAAGCTGTATAAGTATCTTGTTTGCACCAGCCCTTCACTGGACGAAGTCAAGAAAAAATTCCCGGAAGTGAAAGCAACTTTCAAAGATTGTTTCGTTGTGAAGGTTGCGAATGGAAACACTTCTGTTGTACGCTGATTTTTCTGCATTTTACAGGCTTGAAACACATATAATCTTTTGAATGATTACTTTGGAATTGTTCAAAACAAGATTATGGCGTATCGTTTTCTGAACGCATATTCGCATCTGTAAAGTGCTGATATTTAGCTGTTTTATAAATGGGGATTTCGAGGGGTTTCTTTTAAAAATATAATGATAAATTTTTTATAAAACAATACCATATTCGTTTTTTTATAAGAAATTTTTCCCCCATTTTTGCATTCACAATTAACAGTAACACAGCTCTGAGTTTAACCTTTATTCCCGGATGACAGACCAGGAAAGACATATTGCGGTATGGCATAGCTGTCTGCAGATCATTGAGAACAACATTGATCCGCAGCAGTTCGCTACCTGGTTCAAGCCCATCCGGCCGGTTTCGCTGGACGGTGCCCGCCTCACCGTAGAGGTGCCGTCGGACTTCTTCCGCGAATATATAGAAGGTGCCTACAAAGACCTGTTACGCCTGACCATCCGCCGTGCCATCGGCGCCGATGCCCAGCTGTTCTACCTGGTGCGGCCCGTGCACGACAGAGAGGGTATGGTGCTGCCGTCTTCCCCCAGCTCCACGCCCACCAACAACCCCGTGTCGGTTCCCACCCGTCAGCCTTCCGGCCCGGCCAGCCCGTTCGTATTCCCGGGCACCACGCGCGTGAAGATCAATCCCCGCCTGAATCCGGTGTACTGCTTCGGCAACCTGGTGGAAGGGGAGTGCAACAAACTGGGCGTGAACGCCGGCGAAAGCATTTCGCACGCTCCGGGCAAGACCCCGTTCAATCCGTTGTTCCTCTTCGGCGGCCCCGGTCTGGGAAAGACGCACATTGCACAGGCTATCGGTATTGACATCAAGGAGCGCTTCCAGGACAAGGTGGTGCTCTATGTCACCGGCAACGAGTTTAAGACTCAGTACATGGACGCCAGCCGCGGCAACCGCCTGGTAGATTTCATCGCTTTCTACCAGCGCGTAGACGTGCTCATCGTGGACGACATCCACGAACTCATTGGCCCGCAGTCCCAGAATGCGTTCTTCAATGTGTTCAACCACCTGCACCAGAACGGCAAGCAGCTCATCTTCACCAGCGACCGCGCCCCCGTGGACCTGCAGAACTTCGAAGAGCGGCTCCTGTCCCGCTTCAAGTGGGGCCTGTCCGTGGAACTCACGCGCCCGGACTACGAAACCCGCCTGGCCATGCTCCGCGCCCGCGCCCAGCGGGAAGGCGTCGCCCTCAGTGACGATGTCCTGTCCTACCTGGCCTCCCGCGTAAAGACCAATTTCCGCGAACTGGAAGGCACCCTCACCTCCCTGGTGGCCTATGCCACCCTGGGACACCGGGACATCGACGTGGAACTGGCCCAGAGCGTCACCGGCAAGATCGTAGGCGAAGACCAGACTTCCGTGAGCATGGAAACCATCATCAACACCGTGTGCGAGTACTTCAACATCACGCGGGACATGATGCTCTCCAAGAGCCGCAAGCGCCAGATTGTCCAGGCCCGCCAGATTGCCATGTACGAGTGCCGCAACCTCATCCAGAACTGCTCCCTCAGTACCATCGGCGCAGAACTGGGCGGCAAGGACCACGCCACCGTCCTCCACGCCTGCGGCATCGTCCACGACCTCATGTCCACCGACAAATTCTTCCGCCAGTGGGTCGAAGACATCGAAGGCATGATTGTCGTTCCCGTCGAGGCGTAAAAATTTAGGAAATCCCCGTATCTTTTCTTATCTTTGGTGAGTAATTAAACCAAAGACAACTATGGATTCCGCATCTGTCCTCAAAATCTTTAAGGAAATCACCTGTATTCCGCGCGAATCGGGCCACGAACAGAAAATGACCGAATATCTGCAGCAGTTTGCTGCCAAGCATAACCTGCCTTGCAAAACGGACAAAACCGGCAATGTGGTCATCACCAAAGAAGCCTCCAAAGGCAAAGAAAACGTGCCCACGCTGGTGCTGCAGGCGCATCAGGACATGGTTTGCGAGAAGCTGGCCGATTTCGACTTCGACTTCCACACGCAGCCCATCCCCTATGAGATCGAGGACGGCTGGATGGTAGCCAAGCACACCACCCTGGGGGCCGATGACGGCATCGGCATCGCCGCCTGCCTGGCGTTGCTGGAGAGTGACAAACCCATGGGAAAGATCGAGTGCCTGTTCACCATATCAGAGGAAACCGGTATGGACGGCGCCTTTGCGCTGGAACCGGGCTTTTTCACCGGCAAGACGCTCATCAACCTGGACTCTGAGGACGAAGGCTGGCTGTTTGTGGGATGCGCCGGCGGCCTGGACACCACCGCCACCTTTGAATTCACGCGCGAGGCCCTGCGTAAGGGTTACAAAACGCTGAAAATTCGTGTCTACGGCGGCCAGGGAGGCCATAGCGGAGACGACATCAATAAAGAACGCGCCAATGCCCTGCGGGAACTGGTGCGCTTCCTCTTCACGGAACTCCAGTACGACTTCCAGCTGCTGTCC
>JAEEGG010026927.1_pt1 | contig 10936 bp, 9 predicted proteins | sample 9134161 | NCBI WGS metagenome assembly JAEEGG01 (sample SAMN16246543, study PRJNA631951) | gut metagenome | biome: gut microbiome; feature: rumen; material: CR-attached | host: Bos | place: Iran: Karaj | collected 2018-10
TGCAAAAGACATTGTGATGGGCAAGAAGATTAAGCCGGAAGTGACGGCGAAGGTGCTTCAGGATTACCTCGGTGCTCCGAGATTCTTGGATAACCAGCTGCCGGAACCGGGTCGCCCGGGCGTTGTAACAGGCCTTGCCTGGACAAGTGTCGGTGGCGAAATTTTGCCTATTGAATGCATGCTCTTGAGCGGCAAGGGTCAGCTTATTTTGACGGGTAAGCTTGGCGACGTGATGAAGGAATCGGCGCAGATTGCCGTTTCGCTTGTTCGTGAACGCTTGCAGCGCTTTGGCATTGACCCTGCGATTGTGCGCAAGACGGACATCCATATTCACGTGCCGGAAGGTGCCGTGCCGAAGGATGGACCTTCTGCAGGTATTGCGCTTACGCTCTGCCTCTTGAGTGCATTTACGAAGCAGCCGATTTCACCGGATATCGCGTTTACGGGTGAAGTGAGCCTTACGGGCGCCTGCCTCCCGATTGGCGGCTTGAACGAAAAGGCGCTTGCTGCACTCGCTGCTGGCGTGAAGACGCTCCACTTGCCGGAAGGCAACAAGAAGGATGTGGCGGAACTTCCGGACCCGGCGAAGAAGGGCCTCAAGATTTACCCGCACAAGCACATTGATGAAATCGTGAAGATTTTGTTTGCTGGCGTGAAAGTGGCGAAGGTAGATGCTGCGAAGGCTGATGCTGCGAATGCCTCAAAGGTTGTCGAGCCTGCCGAAGCGAATAAAGCCGCAAGTGCTGATAAAAGTGCCGCGAAGCCTGCGAAAAAGTCCGTGAAGAAAACGGCAAAGAAGAAGTAATATTGCTGTCATCCTGGAGGTGCAACGCACCGATAGGATCCAGTGATTTTCTCGTTACTTTGTCATGCCGGACTTGATCCGGCATCTCCCTTTAAAAAATTATACCATTTGGTATTATACCAAATGGTATAATTAATTTATGTGGGCTATTTCCTTTTTTCTTTTGCGTAGGCGGCTGCTTTATCTACAAAGGTTTGCAAATCCATTTTGTCAAAATGTTCACGTTGCCATTTGGTGTAGTCGAAGCGTTCGCGTTGCACGGCGGCGATAAAATACTCTGTGTCAACAACACCGAGTTCACGGATTAGGCATTCCATTCCTCTGGAAAGCAGTTAATTGAATTATAGTAAATGATAAAAGTAAGTTCTCTTAAAAAGCCGTTGTTGGCAGTGGCTGGGGGCAAAAGGAGCATTTTAATGCTGTTTACTAATTTTTTGCAATATTCGCACTCTATTTTTGTTGCTTTTCCATTTTTTTGAAAAAATAAGAAAAAGATTTACTATGATAATTTTTTTGTTTAATTTTAATATAGTTTTTTTTACAATTTAGATTTCAATAGAAATGCTTTAGAGGTAGATATCGTTTATGGCTGATAAAATGAATACAGAATATTGTGCTGTTGGTAAAGTGAAGGAAGGTTGTGTTTTTAGCATACCTGATTATCAGCGTCCCTATGAATGGGATGCCGAGGATGGGGAATGTGAAAAAATGTGGGATGATCTCACAGAACATTTTGAGGTAAAGGGCAAAGCGTCGAATTCCGATTATTTTTTGGGTTCAATTGTAATCTGTGAAGGAAAAGCTGATAGATATGAAATTATTGATGGTCGTCAGCGTATTACAACTCTTATGCTTATGTTTCGTGCATTTTATGAGAAATGTAAAGATAATAAGGGCTTTGAAGATTATTTAAAAAAATTAAGTGCACAACTATGGATGATTAAGTCAGGAATTGGTGGTGATAAACCGTTGTTTAATAAACGCCGCTTAAATATTTCAGATGAAACTGAAAAAATTGAATTTGAAAAGATTATGGCTCAAGAATTACAGCTGGATGCACCCAAATCAAAATATCAGGAAAATTATATTTTTTTCTGGAATAAAATAAAAAATTTGAGTGATAAGGAGCTTGTGATACATATTGAAGGTCTCTTAAAAAAATGTTTTTTACTTGTAGTAACTTGCGATAATACTGAGACTGCTTTAACTATATTCAATACGTTAAATACTAGAGGGCGACCTTTATGTGATTCCGATATTTTTAAAGCGAAAATGCTACAGAATGCAAAGAGCAAGGATTGTAAATCTAAAATTAAGTCTTTTTTTGAAAAAGCTCATCAAAAAGTCGGTCTTGAAATTGATTCAATTTTCCGTTATTATTCTCATTATTTAAGGGGTAAAGGAAAAATTACTAGCAAGGAAAAATCATTGCGTGATTTTTATTTGGATAATAAGGCTCAAAATCTTCAAAAGCCTGATATTATTCTAGATCATCTTAATGATTTATTGGATTTTTGGGATTATGTGCAAAATAATTTGGAAAAACTAACTGTGTTTGAAAAAACGCTTGATTTTGAAAGTCGTAAATGGTTGCATTGCTTAAAAGTTTATCCTATTGAATCTTGGAAATATGCCGTTAGCACATATGTACTGAAATATAAATTCAAAAAATTTGCGGCTTTTTTGAAAAAGTTGACAATTCTTTGTTATTATAAGGCATTAGTGGATCCTGGAGAAAAAAAGATAAAGCAGTCCATATATAAGATTTGTGTTAATTTATTCAAGTCGGACAATTTCAGTGTTGAAATTGATTTGTTGCCAGAAGATAAGGATTTTATAAGAGCGGGCAAAAGTAAGTATGCTAAAGGACTTGTTCTATTACATTCATATTTAAAAGAAAAAAAAGCAAATATTTTAAAATTAGATTTTGAAGTAGAGCACATTCTTCCTGTAAAATGGCAAAAGGCAAATTATGCGGAATGGACAGAAAATGATGCTAAGGATTTGTTGGAAACTCTAGGAAATAAAATTGCTTTAGAAAAAAGTATAAACGGTCCTATTCAAAATTTTTCCTTTAAGTTCAAAAAGGAAGGTGAAAAAAATACAAAGGGATACAAAGATAGCCAATATGCTGAAGTTAAGGACTTTTATAAAAAATATAAAAATGAAAAAAATTGGCTTCCTGAAGATGTTAGGAAAAGAAATAAAAATTTCCAAAAAAATATAATTCAGTTTTTAGGAATTAATGATAAGTGAAATGCAATGGACGCTAACTTGTTGCAATGATTATGGATTCTATTATTGGTGACGGTTAGTGTTTTTTTGAAAAAATTTCAGCAATAAAAATCGGCCCTATTGGACCGATTTCTTTTCATTTCTGCTCGTTTTGCATAGCTTCAAGCCTTGCTTTAGCTTCTGCAATTTGTTGCTCGGAAAGTAATCCCATATCACGTAGAACGTTGAGAATGTTGTCTTCGCCTTTCTTGATGCCCGCGTTCATGTAATGTTCCGCGAATGTCTCGTAACCTCTTTTTGCAACGATTTCCGGCCTGTCCATTTTCATGTCCTCGTGCTTATGCGGCCACCTCCACAGGAAATATGAAAGCGACTGCTTGATGAAATCCCTTCCTTCGGGCGACCTGTCCAGCTTGAGCAGGAGTGTGGCAGCCTCACGAAAAGAAATGGTAAACTGTTCTTCATTAAATATATATTTTAATGAGGTGAGAGCGACAATAGTCGCTGGCGAAAAATTCTTCAATTCCGCATCGTCAATGCCATAGCCGATATCCAAAAATTCAATTTTGAAGGGGTATCCGATGTCGTGGTAGTATTTGGGATACTTTGCAAAATGCGGTTTTGAAAGCGGGTCCCACTTGTCTTTGCCGTTATAGACGATGAAGGCGACCACGGGAATATCTTTCTTGTGTTCGGTAAAGAGATGGTGGTGGTATTCGGAAATCTGTTTCATTACGTTGTAATCCACGTCGGATTTGTGTTCGGCAATGATTCCCACGAAGAGGCCGGCTTTGCCGCCGGTTTTGACTTGAGCTTCGAAGACGAGGTCGGCGGAGCCGACATGCTTGCTTGTCGAGTAGTTTTCCTGTGCTCCGCGTAGCGTTGAAATGTCGATAGTGTCGAGAAATTCGCGTAGCGAGGGCTTTCGTCGGGCGTAGAGTTCAAGCAGTTCTGCCATGCGATTTGGATTGGCGAATGCAAATCGCAAATAGCGGTCGTGCGAAAAATTGCTCTCTACCTCTACGGAATCAAGGATGGTGTTGAATTCCTTTGCGAAGTCAAAATTGTCTGATTGTGCGTTTGTGTTTTCCATTTTCTCTCTTCTTTTGATGTCGTACTTGGATAATATACGACAAGGAGAATGCGAAAACAAGGGGCCGTCTTTCACATTGTTTATTTTGTCAACAACCGTTTGCAAAGAATTATAACAAACTTGCAAACCATAGGCGACATTTGCATAATTTTATGAAAAATAGTGATAACCAAGCTGTCTACTAAAGAAAAAATAAACTTACTGATAAAATAATTATACCATTTGGTATAATGCTAAATGGTATAAAAATTAAAGCTGTTTTTATTTCTGATATTATGGAAAAATGCATAATTATGGAAATAAAATGTGTTTAATTGTGTATTGGTTTGTATAGTTCAAGCAAAGTTGGATGTCAATAGCTTTGTGAAATTATTATCTTTTGGCTGACAATTGAATTATTAACCTCAAAGCGCCGCCGGCGCGACCCCATAGCTCAAAGGTCGTGCAAGCGACCGACCTCATAGCTATTATGGAATTCACACTTGATGAAATGCGCGAGCACCTTGCAGCTCTCGAAGCAAGGATTGGCGAGGCTTGCAAGATTGCGGGCCGCAGCCGTGATTCGGTTAAGCTTGTGTGGGTGAGCAAGTTCCACCCGGCAGAAGCTGTAGAAAATGCGATTGCTTTGGGTGCAACGGACTTTGGTGAAAATCGCGTGCAAGAAGCGGAACTCAAATTTTCTGAACCGCGCACGGCAAAGGACGGAAGCCGCGTGCGTTGCCACGTGATCGGTCCTGTGCAAAGTAATAAGCTCAAGAAGGCGGCGCTCGTGGCCGACTGCATCCATTCCATTGCAAGTATCGAAGCGGTGGAAAAGCTAGAGAAGGTCTGTGCCGCAGCTGCAAATGGCGAGGGCAAGGTTCTCGATATTTTATTCCAGGTGAACGCTGGCGAAGAAGAAACGAAGAGCGGCCTGGATGTTCACGAAGCTGAAGCGTTCTTGAACGAGCTTGAAGCCCGCGCGGGTGCAGCTGCCGAAGGCAAAAGCGAAAACTTCCCGCATTTGCGTTTCCGTGGCCTCATGACGATTGGCAAGAATACGGGTGTTCCTGAAGATTCTCGCGAGTGCTTTGCGTTCTTGCGAGGGCTTCGTGACAAGTTCCTTGCGAAAGGAGGCGCCTTCGCAAAGTTCGATCAACTTTCGATGGGCATGACGCTCGATTTGGAAGTTGCAATCGAAGAAGGCTCTACGATGATTCGCGTGGGAACTGCCTTGTTTGGCGAACGCGATTACTCTAAACCGGTGAACGATCCCGCTTAGGAACTCTACACCTCAATTTCCATGCCGGTGTGCATCTGTTCGACTTTGTCGCCGAGCACATCGTGCAAAATCTCGTAGGCGCGTTGCCCGGTGCAATGCCCTGTATAGATTTTTTGAACGTTCAAATCGCGGAGGCGTTCGGCGAATGCTTTTACGCGGTCATCGGGTGTGCGGAATAAATGGAACCCGCCGAGGATGGCGTAAATCTGTTTGCCGGGGAATGTCGCTTCGATTTCCTTGATGATGTTGTCCGCGCCGCCATGGCTACAGCTGTTCATGATGAACAGCCCCTTTGGTGTGTCGAAGACTAGACTTTGTTCGTGGTCGAAACTGTCGGGGCGGTACTTTCCGTTTTCCTTGACGCTCATGTGGGCGCGCTTGCCAATTTCATCGAGGTTCGATGTCTTGTGGCCGACGAGGGTGACTCCCGGAAAAATTTCACAGTCGCCTTTTGCAAATACGATTCGGTCGGCATTGCGCTTGAGAGTTCCTTTGCGGATGCCGATGTATTCTTGGTATGTGAAAAACTTTAAGAATTTGTGCGTGTGGTAGCAGTTTTCGCGGGCGGCATCACGCAAGTAGAATTTGGCGTGGTCGTTCTTGTCGAAGAATTCCTGCATGCCATCAGCGTGATCGTAATGCGCGTGGCTCAAGACGCCGGCGTCAATTTTGGAAATGTCTATTCCCATGATGGTGGCGTTCTTCGCAAATTGCGCAGAGGCTCCCGTGTCGAGCAGAATGCTTTTGCCGTTGAATTCGGTGTAGACGCAAAGTCCCCATTCACCTTTTAATTGCTTTTCGGCACCGCTGATGTTGTCTATGAGAATCTTAATTTTCATTTTCTCTTATGGTTCCTATCGCCTTCGGCTCCAGGATGACAGTGCCTTTTGCGGGCATCTCCTTATTCACCTTTAAACGCCTTGTAGAAATTCAGAAACTGCTCGGGGCTGAGTTCTTCGGCGCGGATGGTTGTCGGCCAATCCAAAAGTTCAATGGTCGCCTGGATTTTCTTCTTGTCGTAATTGCGTCCAAAGGAATTCGCGAGCGTCTTGCGCTTTTGCGTGAATGCGGTACGCACAAAGTCAAAGAATCCGTCGGGCGCTTGGAGGGCATCTTCGCGCGGTGTCAAAAGCATCGTCGCGCTATCGACATTTGGCTTTGGCGTGAAATGTTCCGGCCCGATCTTGCGCAAAATCTGCGTGTTCGCAAATGCAGAAACGAGCACGGAAAGGCTCCCGTAATTGCTGGAGCAAGGTTCTGCGCAAATGCGTTCGGCAACTTCGAGCTGCACCATTCCCATAAAGCCTTTGGTCAAGTGCAAACGCGGCATAAGCCCTGCTATAATTGCTGTACTTACGTTGTATGGCAAATTGCCGGTAACCCACGGTTTTGCGTGCGCATCCAAAAACGCCTGCAAGTCAAACTTCAAAAAGTCGATGTTGACAATGTTGAAGTTTTTGTAGTCCTTGAATTTTTCGTTCAAGACGTCAACGCACTGCTCGTCAATTTCGACAGCGGTGAGTTCTAGCCCGCGATTGAGCAAGTGCTCCGTGAGGGCGCCGTGACCAGGACCAATCTCAAGGACGAATTCGCCTGCTTCGGCGGGCAAATCGCCTGCGATGGCGGTGGCGGTTTCAACATCCAAAAAGTTCTGTCCAAATTTGCGACGGCGTGCTCTATCCATAACGGGGAATATAGAAATTTGAGTTTTTGACAGTAAAGTGTCAAAATCAAAATGTACATTCTGAGTATGTGTTCATGTTTTACTCTTATCGCTGCTATAATTATCACCGCAATCCTGTTTACGTTTGCGAAGTGATGGACTTTCGGGGGAGTCCTTTTTTCTATCTTGTCCTTTGTAAAATCAATTGGCAATTTTAGAGGTTTAATATGTCCGTTGCGATGCAAGATGTGATGAAACAGTCCGGGGTAGCGTTTGGTACGAGCGGTGCCCGCGGTCTCGTGAGCGCTATGACTGACCGTGTGTGCTATGTGTATGCACGTTCCTTTATCAAGTACTGCGAAGCGTCTTACAAGTGCGAACATACGATTGCAATTGCGGGCGATTTGCGTCCGAGTACGGAACGCATTTTGAAGTCTCTCGTGCAGGCTGGCGCCGATGCAAACTGGAAGGTGATTTACTGCGGTCGCATCCCGAGCCCCGCTATTGCGATGTACGGCATCGACAAACATTTGCCGACCATCATGGTGACGGGTAGCCACATCCCGGCAGACCGCAACGGTATCAAGTTTAACCACCCGAATGGCGAAATCACGAAGGCCGACGAACAGGGAATTGTTTCGCAGTCGGTCGATTTCGACGAAGCGCTTTTTGACGACAAGGGCATGCTGAAGGCTGCGCCTGAACTCCCGGCGGTCGAAGCGGAAGCCGAAACGAATTATTGCAAGCGTTACCCGGACTTTTTCGGTAGCGATGCATTGCATGGACTCACGATTGGCGTTTACCAACATTCCGCTGTGGGCCGCGACATCGTGGTGAAGGTTCTTGAAAGCCTCGGTGCGACGGTCAAGCCGTTTGGCCGTAGCGATGTGTTTGTTCCGGTCGATACCGAAGCTATCCGCAAGGAAGATGAAGAACTCGCTCGCGAATTTACGCACAAGGATTACGTGGATGCCGTGTTCAGCACCGACGGCGATTCTGACCGCCCGCTTTTGGCAGACGATGTGGGCATGTGGCTCCGTGGCGACGTGCTTGGCGTTTTGGCCGCACAGTCTCTTGGCATCAAGCGCATTGCAACTCCGGTGAGCTGCAACACTTCGCTTGAAAAGTCCGGTAGCTTTGAAAAGATTTGCCGTACGCGCATTGGTAGCCCGTATGTGATTGCCGGCATGGAAAGCCTGGTCGATGCAAACGACAAGAGCCTCACGGTTGCAGGTTACGAAGCCAATGGCGGCTTCTTGCTCGAAACGGATTTGACGCTCGATGGCCGCACGCTCAAGGCCCTCCCGACACGTGACGCCCTCCTCCCGATGATTGCTGTGATGGTAATGGTCCGCAAGGAACGCATGTGCGTTGTGGATTTGCTCCGCAAGTTGCCGAAGCGCTTTACCGTGAGCGACCGCCTCAAGGAATTCCCGACCGAAAAGTCCAAGGCGAAGCTCGCTGAAATTCGCGAAAAGAATCTCGGCGAAAAGCTGTTCGGCGCTCTCGCTGCAAAGCCCTCCAAGTTTGCAAAGGACAAAACGTTCCAGGGCAAGATGGTTTCTTTGAACGAAGTTGATGGCTATCGCATGGAATTCGATTCTGGCGACATCATCCACTTGCGCCCGAGCGGTAATGCTCCGGAATTCCGCTGCTATGTGGAAACCGAAGGCAAGGATCGCAGTGCAGAACTTCTCGCGGACTGCCTCAAGATTATGGAAGGTTGGCGAAAGTAGACGAACTTTGAATTCCTATTTTTAGTATCTTATTAATCGTATGTTCAAAAAGTTTCTTTCGTGTGCACTGACTGTTGGTTCCCTCGCGTTTGCAGGGGAGTATTGGCATTTGGACCCGGGCGGTGTGACGATGAAGTTCCTTGCGATGCAGGTTTCGCCGCGTGCGGCTGCACTTTCGGGGGCAGGTGTTGCCGATCCTGGCCGCGTGTCTGAAGTTTCGCGCAATCCGCTTGCGATGAGCGTTGCAAACGAGGCGGAATTTGGACTCAGCCAGGTGATTTTTGGCAATGGCGGTGCCGATAACTTCGTTTCAGCGTACTATGGCCTCCCGCTTGGCGACAAGTACACGCTTGGACTCGCTGTTGACTTTTTGGGTTACGACAATATTGAAGGCCGTGACGAGAACGGTCTCAAGACTTCGGAATATGGCTCTTACGCCTGGTCGCTTTTGGCAGGTTTCGGTAGCCGTTCCAAGATTTTCAACTGGGCCGCTTCGGCACGTTTTGCAACGCAGACGATTGACGACGAAACGGGATTTCTGTTCTCGGTCGATGCGGGCGGCTCTTTCCGCGTGAATGACTATTTTGCATTCGGCGCAAACTTCACAAATCTCGGCTTTGCAAGCAAGTATGAATCTGGGAAAGAAGCGTCCCCGCTTGCGCTCCAGGCGGGCGTGACGGGATTCATCCCGATTCTTGACCGCTGGATGGTGCATTTGTCTGTAGATGCGTATCGCCGTGCCGATACAAAGGCTCAAGTCTTGATTGGCGGCGAAGTGGTCTACTTCGATATGCTCTCGTTCCGCATGGGCTATGCAATCCGCCCGGATACCGAAGACGCTATCAGTGGTGGTCTCGGCGTGACGTTTGGCATGGTCGTGTTTGACTACGCTTACAGCCCGCGCCCGGCATTCGAAGGCGGCAACCATTACATCGCCGTCGGTGTGAAGTTCTAGGCTCCCGCGCATTCCGCTAAGTTTTTGCACGAGTTCCATTCATGGAGTTCGTGCTTCTTTATTTGATAGCATAGGCAGCCCCGGCTGATTCTCAGTGCCTTTGCCGCCCTGCTTTTATTTCCGTCGTTTTCGTTGAGCGCTTTTTGAATAAACGTCCAGTTCGGTGCTGATGCCCGTATGGCTGTTGGCGCTCGGTATGTGTAATTTTCCTTGACGTCATTCATCGTCTTGTACGAGAATTCTTCGGACAGGATTTCTTCGAGCGAAATTTCGTGCTGCTTTAAAAGCGCGTAGCGTTGGAGGACATTTTTCAACTGGCGGATGTTGCCTGGCCATTTGAACTTGGATAGTTCCTTGATTTCCCAGTCGCGGAGCGGGAACTTTTCGGCGAAAGTCCTTTCCGTGATTTCGTTCCATAGCGTGGCGGCGATTTCGGCGAAGTCGTCTCTTTTGCGGAGCGGCGGAATCACGATAGGGAAGGCGTTCAGCCTGAAGAACAGGTCCTTGCGGAAATTTCCGTCGTGGACTTCGTTTTGCAAGTCTCGGTTTGTCGCGCAGACAAGCCTGAAGTCGACCGGCTCGTTTTGCGTGGCCCCGAGCGGGAGCACGGAATGTTCCTGCAAGATGCGTAAAAGCTTGCTCTGCATGTCGAATGGCATTTCGCCGATTTCGTCGAGGAATAGCGTGCCGCCGTTTGCCGCCTGCACGATGCCCCGGTGGTCACTTGCGGCCCCGGTGTAAGAACCTTTTTTGGCGCCTTCCAGAAGGCTTTCGGCGAGATTCCTTGCGATGGCGCCGCAGTTGAGGGCGACGAATGGCCCTTCGCTTCGTTTGCTGTGTTCGTGAATAAACTTGGCGGCGATTTCCTTGCCGACTCCTGATTCCCCCTGCAGTAGCACGGGAATGTTCGATTTTGCGGCGATAAGCATCAATTGTTCGTGTTTCTTCATAGACCTTCAAAGATTTATTTGAGGTGGCTCTACTATATAAACACGCTTTTTTCGCCCGTTTGTCCTGTAAATTTTTGTTAATAGTTTGCGCAGGCTCCATTGACATCTTGTGCGTCTTTTTTGACGCCTACGGCGTCCGTGGCTGCGGCTCAAAGATGCGAAAACAGGTTTTCGCGCCTTGCTCGCCTTGCACACTTTTTCTATCTTTCGCGCGCGGCGGTAAAATGCCGTCGTGAAA
>JAEEGG010026928.1_pt1 | contig 10936 bp, 10 predicted proteins | sample 9134161 | NCBI WGS metagenome assembly JAEEGG01 (sample SAMN16246543, study PRJNA631951) | gut metagenome | biome: gut microbiome; feature: rumen; material: CR-attached | host: Bos | place: Iran: Karaj | collected 2018-10
TCTTCGCGGATATATTCGTCCATGTTGTCATAGCCTCTTTTGTCACGCATATAGGCATAGAGGTCATCTATCTTCGAATAGATTTCCCACTCCTCGTCCCAGTATTTGGCGAGGGCCATACCGATATACATCATCCAACCCAACGAAGCGGTCGGATAGGCGTTGAACTCACGGATACCATCGGGGACATATGCTTGGGCAATCTTTTCCCACTTCTCTTCTACATCGGGACATTGCGGCAGCCGCTCGTCCACTTCCTGCATACTCAGCAGATACTGATGCAGGTCTTTTTTCAATTGTTCTTCAAAATTTAATGTCGATTCCATTTATATTCAATTTTTACTCAAAACAAAGATCGATTAATGTCTGCCAAAAAACTTTTTCAATTATCGCAATCTGCTCACCACTTCGAGTAAAAGCATCCATGTAATAATGATTGTCGAACTTCAGCGATTTTATTGTATTGTCAGTGTCGTACAACCTCGTTTCTATGGCAGAAGCGTGATTCCTTATTTCTTCGAAATGTGCTTCGATGTAAGCATCCGACATTGCAAGACAAATAAATCTTATTGACTGTAAGTATTGCTCACTGAAATCTTTGCGCCAATCTGTCGGAATGTAACACCCTTCTACTATAAGATTCTGTCGGTTCTCGATGGCTGTCTTCACCATCTCACGCACAATAGGCCAAAGATACTCCGTAAGAGCTTCATCGTCTTCAGGCGTAAGGTCGGTATTACCGCTACGTATCAATCCCATTTTCAAATGATCTATAGACAGATACGGATACTTGTACTTTTCAAGCATCCGCTGTGCCAGAAGTGTCTTGCCTGTATGCGATGCTCCTGTAATCAGTATGACCATAAATGTGAAACTATTCTTTAACCTTTCTGATTAATGACAAATCGCCACTTGACAAGGCTTTAATATTTGCCTCAATCTTCTCGATGTCCCAATCCCACCATTTCAGATTCAGCAGATAGGCGATGAACTCATCGTCAAAACGTTTTCTGACAACACGGCAGGGATTTCCTACGGCTACAGCGTATGGAGGGACATCTGAGGCAACCACAGAATTGGCTCCAATAATGGCTCCATCGCCAATATGAACGCCTGGCATAATTGTTACATGCTGGCCAATCCAAACGTCATTGCCCACAACAGTATCACCCTTCAGAGGCAATTCGTCTTTCACTGGAGCAATGGCACTGCCCCAATCACCGCCAATAACATAAAATGGGTAAGTCGTCACGCCGTCCATCCTATGGTTGGCTCCATTCATCACGAATTCCACACCCTTAGCGATAGCGCAGAATTTGCCAATAATCAGACGGTCACCGATGAAATCATAGAAATGAGTGACATGTTTCTCGAATTGGTCGGCTCCATCCACATCATCGTAGTAGGTGTAGTCTCCTATAATGATACGCGGGTTCTTCACCACGTTCTTGATGAAGCAGAGGCTTGGAATCTTCGGATTCGGAAAAGCATCATTGGGATTGGGTCTGTTTTTTATTTCCATATATTTCGATTTATCAATCAATCTCCGTAAATCGTGAAAACTTTCGTCCATCACGTTCAATGTTCTCGAAAAACATCTTCTCCGGACGCGCCCAGCATTTGTTGTCTCCATATAGTGCATGATAAACTACCATTCGCTCTGTGGTTTCCGAATCAAAAGCCGTGCAGACAATGCGATACTTGCCTCCCTTGAAATGCTGGAAGTATCTGGTTTCTCGTCGTGGATATTCCTTCAAAAGTTTCTCTGCCAAAGGCACATACCAGGTGCGTACTTCCTCAGCAGTGGGCGTGTGATTACCAGGGAAATGGAAACTACGATTGTAGTGTTCCAAGAAAACCGACTCGAAATGTGCTAAGGTATCTCCTTCGCCAAACAATCCCCAGACGCGATCCTTATAGTAAGGATTGCAACAGTTGAACTGTTCAGCCTCGAGTTCGGCAAATTCCTCGATGAGGCCATCGTCGATGATGAAATCCTGCCTGCCATCCTTTCGAGGCGATTTGTACTGATGTGCACCAATACGAGGCTTCAAGAATTCCGTCATCTTGAAGTGCGGATTGCCGAGCAAAGCTGGAATACCTACGATAGGTGCCAGCATCTGGGCATAGAACGAGCCACAACTGTTGCCTACCAATAAGTCGGGCTTCTCTCGGTCGATAAGCTCGCGCAGGAACTTGATAGCCTCCTTCGGATGCATCGGCAAATCGGGCGTAAGCACCTCTACCCTGCCCTCGAATGCTTCGTGTAACGCTATGGCTGGGACGCATTGTCCGCTTGCGTAGAATCCGTGGAGGAACAGTATTTTTTTCATCTTCTTGTTTCGATAAATTGATTTTGTCTGAATTTTTATGATATGAATCTTTCCGCTATCAGTCTCTAATTATTCGGGCGGTCATTCGTTTTCACGAACCCTTTCGTTCTCCATTTACCCGAACGCCAGCGACGGACGAGGATCACGCCACGGATATTCTCATCGAGAGCAAAGCCGATCCACATTCCGATAAGACCGAAACCAAGAGGAATGCCGATGACGTAACTCAAACCGACCGCAATGCTCCATTGGAAGATGACACCAACGATGAAGGGATAAATCGTATCTCCTGTGGCACGAAGTGTATTGCCGGCAAAGATGTTGGAGGTTCGGCCTATTTCGAGGAACCAATCGACGATGAATACCCAGACGCCCATGGCGATAATCTCAGGATTGTCGGTAAAGGCTTGGATGATGGGACGACCTGCTATTGCCAGTATTGCAGAACCAGTGAGGGTGATAATCATCGACCATCGGTAGAAGTAATTGCCAAGAATGTAGGCCGCCTGATGTCGTCCTTGCCCAACGAGGTGCCCCACAAGAATGCCGCCGCCCTGCGTGATGCTGATGCAGAAGAGATAGACGAACATGATGATGTTGTGGCAATAGGCACGGGTGGCAAGTGCTTCGTTGCTGATCTGGTTGATGAAGAACGTAATCACCACCTGCGACAAGCAGTAGGAGATATTCTCGCTCATTGCAGGGATGCCGATTTTCAGCAGGTTGCGAAGTTCCGCCCAGGGCAACGGACGGAAGTAATGCAACGGGAAGCGAGGGATATGCTTCTTGAAATGGATGATTGCGAGCAGCACCATGGCAATGGCCCTACTGCCTGCTGTGGCGATGGCGGCACCTTCGACACCGAGTTGCGGACAACCCCAATGACCGAAAATCAGCGCATAGTTGCCGAGGATGTTGAGCACGTTGACGATACCCGTGACAATCATCGGCCAAATCACCTTGTCGGCGCTACGCAAAGAAGCGGAGAAGGTCAGCGACAAGGCCTGAAAGAACGACAAGGCTCCCGTGATTCGCAGATACACCAGGCCATCGCCCATCAATTCAGGACGCAGACCCATCAGTTGCAGCAACTGCTCAGCATAGAAAAACAGCAAGGAACTGATTACCAGGCTGAGCAGCAGATTGACGAAAAGGGCCATGCCGACCACCTGTACCAATCGTTTCCAAAGTCCAGCCCCGATGTACTGTGCACAGAGTATTGCAGCACCCATCGAGAAGAACTGATAGACCAGGAAAACAAGCGACATCAACTGGTTGTCGAGACCTACGGCAGCCACACTATTGTCGCTATATCGGCTCAACATCACAGTATCGACGGCTCCGAGCAGCATCACAAGTGCCATCTCGATAAATACCGGGATGGTAAGGGCACGGAGTTGTCGCTTCAAGCTGTTGGCAGACATTTATTCGATTTTTTCGATAATCAGTTCACACGAACCATCTTCAAGTGAATTGTATTCATCATAATGACAATGGCATCCAACGCTTTCATCAGCCAAGGTCTTCAACTGGCCTGCCAACGAGAGCAGTCCTTCCTTATTGGCCGATATCACCACATTGCCATTTTCGACCCTCACTTTGATGGTGAAGCCGTCCACCCAGTTTATTTCCATATCTTATTCCCAATCGAAGTTTTCCTTGCCGGCACCAATCTCAAAATGATACTTGGCGATGCCCAAATCAATCCACGTATAACCGACCAGGGAGAAGCCTTTCTTTGTGCGTACCTTATGACGATTGTTTTCCATTCCGACATATTCGAACGCGAACTTCTGCTGATTCACGGCAGTGGGTGCAAGCAGGGCGGCTTCAACACCTTTTCGGAACCAATCGGGTGTGGTGTCGTTGACGTTGCTCACTTGTTCGACGGTCTTGATCTTGTGGGTACTACCCTGCGTTTCTCCATAGCCGATGGCAATATAACAGGCGATCTTCTCGTCATCGTTGAGCACATAGGTGCCTGGAATTTTTGAATAACTCAATCCAACCCAGCAGGTATTAAGGCCCAATGTTTGAGCTAAAAGCACCAATTGCTCGCCATAATATCCGATGCGTTCATCAAGGTCATCGGCTTTCTTGCCAGCCATGACCAGATAATTGCTCACGTTGCGGAACCTGCCATATTTCGCCAAAGTTCCCTGGAATGCCTTTGGCTCGTTTTGAATGAGCTGGACATGCAGGTTGCCCTCGCGATTTACGTGCTCAATCTGTTCTTCGAGTATGCGGACAACGTCTGCTTCCAGCGGTTTGTCCTGATATGCCCTCACGCTGTGTCGGGCTGCTATTGCTTCTAATAAAGTCATTTTATTTTATTAATTATTCTTTATTTTTATCTGCCCAAAGAATATTCGCCACTATAAAAACTATAAATTTTTTCAAATTAGTTCTCACGTATTTCGATGTTTGGCGGACACTCATACATCACGCGGGCATGGTTGGTGCGAATGAGTTGACTTTCGATTACGTTGCCGGTAGTTGCGTCGATGGTATCACGAAAAACCTGCCCATTGCGATAGATCACATCGCCTTCGCGCGAAAAGTATTCGTTCTCGGCATGGATGTGAAAAGTATGTGGTTGAGGATCAACTGCACGAAGTTCGCCACGAAGATATTCGCCATCTACCCAAAGACGGAGCTGGTAAGTGTTTTTCGTGTCGTTTCGAACACGGTAGTCGATGTAGTTATAGGAGATGCTGGTACCCGTGCCGAAAGGAATCTGGCGACCATAGTCGGGGAATAGGTCGAGCGCATCGTGATGATGATGCTCGGCGATGGTCAGGTCGCTGTGAAGAACCATCCAATGAATGAGGTTCGAAAGTTGGCATAGCCCTCCACCTATACCCTGTCCGGGCGCACCTTTGGCAATGACGAGTCCCTCCTTGTATCCCTTCCTTTCGGTGGTTCGTCCAATCTGTTTCCAGACGGAGAAGGTCTCACCGGGACGAATCAGCAGCCCGTCAATGTTCTTGACGGCAAGGGCAAGGTTGGTGGCCTTGTTTTCCTGCAACTGCATATTGACATTGCCCAAGCGACGACGTATGAGCGAGTTGTGACGATAGATAACGACGGGCAGGTTATCGGTTGTCCGTTCTCTGGCAAAACGAATCTTGTGGATAAAGTCTTTCAGATGTCGTTTCAGGATTTCCTTTTCCATCGAAAGGCGATAGGTGAAAGGAGAGATTTCGCAAAACAGTTTTCGTGGCATAGGCGGAAAATTTTTAATAGGAATAAACCAATCCGTATTTCTCGTGAAGTTGGCGAAGCGAACCGTCAGCCTTCTTCTTTTCAATCAGGTTGTTGACCATTTGCAGAAGGTCTTCCTGTCCTTTCTGCATAAGTACACCAATCTCTCCGTGAGTAAAAGGACTATTGAGCAAGGGAGCAGCCAGTCGGCTGTCGGTCTGCACATAGTAGGGCGCTTCGGTGATTTCCGTAATCATGATGTCGGCCTGTCCTTCGGCGACGAGTGAAGGTATTTCCTCGTTCTTGGGGTGAACGATGATGGTGGCATGCGTGAGGTTCTCGTTGGCAAATTTCTCGTTTAAACCACCGGGATTGACCATCACTCGTACTTCGGGTTTGTCTATATCAGCCAACGATTGGAAACGAGTAGCATCCTCCTTTCGGCAAAGGATGGTCTTGCCATTGCCCAGATAACCTTCGCTCATGTCCATAATTTCGCGACGAGCATCGGTGATGGTGATACCACCGATAGCGAGGTCAAACTTCTGAGGTTCAGCCATCACATCGGCTGTGAGGGTTGGCCAGGATGTAGGTGCAAAACCAACTTTCACATCCAGATAGTCGGCAATCGATTGGGCCATTTCGATGCCAAAGCCCCAATATTCACCCGTCGAGGGTTCGAGGAACGAAAGTGGCCGATAATCACCCGTCGTACCGAAACAGATATTGCCTAGTTCAACGATTTCGGCCACTTTGCCCTCAATAGGAATGTCCGTGTAGGTGGAAAGAATGAAAGCAGAATATTGGAGATTATCCTTGCCGAAACGAAGGGCGCTGCGTAGAGAGTCTTCGGGGAAGACACGACTGCTGTCGAAGTAATAGAGCCCGTCGTTGCTGTTGTACCATCCTCCCACATAGCCATCGTGCTCCAATGCATGACGTACTACCTTGTCAAGTTGATCGCGCGAATGACTACCTTGTGTGGCTGCATAACTCACGGAAATGCCTTCGGTGGGTTCGGTCATTGTGCGGACATCGAGTGTGAAGCCATCGGGATGACTTTGGCTGAATGTCCAGACCTGATCGGCAATCTTTGTTATGTTACTCAGTTCGTTGACATTCTCCTTGTTGGACGAACAGGAGGTAAATCCTGTTGTCCCACAAATGGCGAGAATGGCTATCAGCAAGAATAATCTCGTTTGTTTCATAAAATGTTTTAATTTAAAGGATTTTTAGGGATTCTTAGGGATTTTATCAATCCGGCTGCTGTCCATTATGCGCCTTCCAAGCGCATTCGGTAATCTTCATGTCGGAAAAGACTGCTGTGAACGATGACTCCTCGGGCGAACATGCATAGATACCGAAACTGATCACGTCGGCTCCTTCATAGACGTGGCAAATGCGCATCTGGCTGAAATCGACGCCATTCTTTGAGCATTCGATACAATAGTCATCGTCGCGACGCGAGAAGCGATACCACATCGTCTTGACATCGGCGGGAATTGCGGTGGTTGCCCAGTCGGAATAACCCTTGTTGGTCACTACGCTACCGAGGTGCTGGAACTCTTCGTTCTCGTATTCAACCGAACCCTTCACCCAATTCTCGCTGTTCAGATACATCACGATGCCGCATTGGTCGAAGCGCTGGTGGCTCTGCGTGAAATCGGTCTTCACTACGAAACTGAAATACTTCTCGCGAGTCTGCATCTGGAGGACAGGTGCATTGTCGTTCTGGAAATGATAGTAGGTACGCTGCCAAAGGTCGGTGTGCGGAGCCGTCGTGATGAGGATGGTGTCACCTTTCACTTCGAAACCGCCTGGTTCACGCGTCCATTTGAGCGCATTGATGTCAATTTTGCCTCCGTTTTCGAGCGCTACCTTTACATTGTCGGTAAAATCCATAACTGTCTCTTTTGTTTCGTTCTTAGCACATGCTGTCAGCAATAAGCCGCAGGCAATAAAGGTAATACTTTTGTTGAACATAATGATAATCGGTTAAAACCTAAATTGTTAATTGTTATTTATTAATTGTTAATTCCCAACTGTTAATTGTTATTTCCCAATAGTTAATTGTTATTTGTTAATTGTTAATTATTAATTATGAGTCTTACCTCATATATCTCGCCAATCTGCTTCCGAGGCTTTGCCACGAACTTCACGCGAATCTGCTGCTTGCCTTGCAGAAACTCAGCGGGGATTGGATAGGTCTCGTACTTGAACTCTGAGATGCGATATTTGCCCGTATTGTTCACTTCCTTCACCAGGACGTCATCGATCAGAATGTCGAACTCATGGCTCTTCCACTCTCCCACTCCCCAATATTTGAGGCGAAGGCTGAGGTCGGTGCGGCCATTGGTCTGCATCAGGTAACTGAAATAATGTCCGTCGCGTGCATCGCGGTAGAAGACGTCGTTCGAATTACCTACATACGAGTCATCGGTCTCCATCCGGTGGTCAGTCTCGGGTTGCTGCTCACCAGGCTGCACCTTATCCACGGTGCGAGCCTCGAGTTCCTGGCGTTCCTGCTCCTGACGTGCAAGGTCGTCGAGATAACCCGTGTAACTGTTCTCCGAAAGAGCAAGCCAGTAGATCATGTAGCGTGAATCGTGAATCTCGAAGAATGGCATTACCTCGTTGCGGATGGGGTTCTCCATGCGGGTAGTGATGGTGAAGTGAAGTGGCTTGCCCTCGATGGGCTGCAACTGGTCGGCGATGGCATTGATGTCGTTGTTGATGAGGATAGGAGCCTCGTTGACAGGCAGTTTTTTGCCGCTGGCATATTGTCCGAAGCGGCTATCGTCGGCAATGAGATGTGCCAGGTCCTCGGTTCCCGTCTTCATACCAAGTAGAATCGGACCATGCATCAAAGCTATATATTGAGGCACGTTGGGCAGATACTTGATGCTGTTGTGCATCGGGAAGGTGATATCGACTACGTCGCCAGCCTTCCACTTGCGATCGATGCTGACGTAAGACGAAGGACCGCTGATGATGTTTACGGTCTCACCATGCACCTTAACCGAGAACAGTCCGGGCTTCACCCAACCTGGGTAACGGACGAGCAGAGGGAATCCGAATCCACCCTCCTTCTTCGAAAATTTCGGAGTCTGCACAATGGTGATGCGGCTCGTTTCGGCATAAGGGAAGCCTGTCTCCTGACGAAGCATGATGCCCTTCTCTTTCCAGTTGAGTTCTGAGGCTGCAAAGAGGTTCACATAGAGGGCATCACCCACATAGGTATAGATGAACTGGCCATATTTGCCATGGTTCTCCATACCCGTGCCAACGCAGCACCACATCGCCTCGTTGGGAGCCGAATAGTTGCGATAATGACGCGGACGGGCAGGCGTAAAATAGACATAGCCACCATGCTCGGGATGCTGCGACGAAAGGATGTGGTTGAAGGTCGCCAACTCATAGTAGTCGGCAAAACGAGCTTCAGGATTGCGACGATGCAGATCCTCGGTAAGTTTCAACATATTGTTGGTGTTGCAGCTCTCAGGTCCATCGATGTCGTTGATGAAGTCCGTGCACGCCTCCTTGCTGGGGAAATGCTCACGACGACTGTTGCCACCAAATGCCAACGAACGTTCACCCGTCACAATGTCCCAGAAGAAGATGCCGGCATCGTGGTAGGTCTCATCGCCCGATAGTTCGGCAATACGCTCGAAGCCCACAACCTTGGGCACCTGTGTATTGGCGTGCATGTTGTCAAGGCAATCCTGTCGCTGCGACATCGGAGTGAGCAGTCGGCGATGCGAGAAACGACGTGCCACATCAAGATATTTCTGTTCGCCGGTGATGGCATAAGCATCGGCCAGCACTTCGTTCATACCTCCATGTTCGTTGCCGAGCATACGTTCCATCTGCTCATCGCTGAGTTCAGCAGTCAGGTCAATGGCCCAGTCGCAGAAGCCGAGGAACAGACGACAAGCCTGCTCGTTGCCGCAATACAACCACGCATCGCGCAGACCGGCATACATCTTGTGCAAGTTGTAGAACGGAGCCCACGAACCGAAGTAGATGTTGAAATCACCCTTTTTGAAAGTGCTCCAAATCTTTTCGCTATTGGGCATACCGCCCACGTAGCCGCGTCCCCAATCGGGATGGTTCTTGTTGTTGGCGTCGGCACATTCCTGCAATTCGCTGATCATATACTCCATGCGCCGACGGCATTCCTCGTTGCCCAAGGCAGCATTCAGCGCCATGGCGGTCAGATAATGACCTCCCACGTGTCCATCAAGTCCGTCCCAATTCGGATAGGTCGGCGCCTTGGGTTCCAATCCTGCCTCCTTGCGATAAGGGGCAAGCAGGCGGTCGCAGTCATATTGGAGCAAGGTCTTGACATTCAAGTCCTGGGCCTTCTTCAAAGGTCCGTCTAGCAAGGTCACATCGCCGAGTGGAAACTCATCGGCATACAGTTTGTCTTGTGCGTTGACAATAGTGCCTAAGGCAAGAAAAGTGGTAATGATAAGAAATTTTTTCATAGATCTATATAAAGAAATTATACGGAATTAGTTTTTTATTTCAACGCGAATTATCATGAATTATCGAAAATTATATGTAGATTTTAATACGAACCATCTAAAAAAATATATGAAAATTCTTGATAATTCGTGTTAGATATATAATATCACTCATTCGCCTTGATAATATCCTTCAACATCAAATGCGGGTTACGGAAACGAGCGCCGCTTTTTTCATTCTTCAAGTGAATAGCCTTCATCGGACAGTTGTGGACGCAGGCATAGCATACCTCGCAATGGTCGAAGAACTTGACGCCCAAACCGGTGACCTTGATGTTGTTCGATGGGCAGACTTTTGAGCAGAAGGCACAACGTACGCAATAATCGGTCACGTAATAGTCGAGTGCCGAGTTTTTGTCCAACAGCTTCGTGGCGTATTCGTTATGGAAGAACTCCATCTGCTTTTGGAGTTCGGGAGTGATGACCACTTTCTGGATTTTCCTTTCGGCGAGGTCGGCGAGAACCTTGCTGATCTGTCCTTCCTCATCTTTCTCGGGAAGCTTGGCAATTTCTTCCTCCATATCGTGCAACGGCAGGTAATTGTAAACCATCTTCACACCATTGCCATACTTGATATCCCAACCTCTTGCCTGTGCGGCAAGCTCTGCATGACCCAAGGCGGTGTCGAAGCTTTCGCCGCAGGTAAGAACGACGAACAGATAATCGGTCTTGATTTCTGCCTTTTTCATAAACTCGGAAACCATCATCGGCAATTCGGCGACATAGACCGGGCAGACGATGCCGACTGCATCATCCTCAATCTCGATCTTGTCCTGTCTCATCAATTGCGGGATTGACAAGAGTTTGCCACCAATGCGCTGAGCAACATAAAGGCTATTGCCCGAAGCCGTACAAAAACATGTAGTCATAATG
>JAEEGG010026931.1_pt1 | contig 10936 bp, 9 predicted proteins | sample 9134161 | NCBI WGS metagenome assembly JAEEGG01 (sample SAMN16246543, study PRJNA631951) | gut metagenome | biome: gut microbiome; feature: rumen; material: CR-attached | host: Bos | place: Iran: Karaj | collected 2018-10
GCACTCGTCGTCGTCGCAGCAGAAGTCGTCCTCGATCTCCTCGATGACGTCCTGTGCGAAGGACCAGTCGCAGAATGCGACGTAGAGTGCTATACCTGCCGCGGCGATCGCGCCGATTGCACCGATGACGAACACTGCCTTGGGTCCGGTCCATCCGACGAGGAAGAACGCTGCGAAGCCCATTGCACCGTTGATGATGGTGAGGTCGAGGTATCCGCGCAGGAACGAGAACACACCGGTGAATGCGAACAGGATCACGAATGCAATCGCTGCTGCGAGGAATGCTCCCGTCACGTAGAACGCATAATCGTCGATACCGACATACTGCCACGAGAACATGTTCTGCATGGCGAATGCCACGAATGCGACCAAACCGATGGTCACTCCCTCGGGGATATATGCCTTGTACAGGTTGAAACCTGCGATTACAAGTCCTGCAACACCCACGTAGTAGAAGATGTTGGAATCGAGATTGCCCTTGAGGGACTCGATGATAGCGGTGATTCCGTAAATTCCGATCATTGCCGCTGCGAATCCGATGTAGAGGAAAGCTACGATCGGTGCTGCGAAATCAGATCTGTCTTCATTGTACATGATAGATCACTTCTAGAACTGTCAAAAGTCATCTTATATATAAAGTTCGCACAAGATGCTTTCAGTATCTTTTCGGATACCATCCCTTTAAGACGGTCGAAACAGATACACACCGCATGAAGATTACATTGGTCCAGTCAAGAGGTCTCGTCAACGACCCTAAGGTGAACTTCTTCAAGGCCAGGATGAGGATCAACAACGTCGATTCGGAGATATTCGTGTTCCCCGAGATGTTCTGCTCCGGCTATGTGAGCCAGCGCCAGGACATGCAGCTCCAGGTGCTCGAGAACGCCATCCTGAAGGATCTGGCCAAGCTCTCCGACAACAAGGGCAGCACCATCATCTGCGGATGTCCCGTCGCCGAGGGGGATGACATCTACGACTCCGCTCTCATCATCGACGGATTCGACAGATACAGCTACAGGAAGATGTTCCTCTACAAGGACAACGTCTTCGATGAGACGAAGGTATTCAAGAGCGGCGGGACCCCCATGATCGTCGACCGTCAGGGTCTGAAGATGGGTATGATGATCGGTCATGACCTGTTCATCGGCGACCACGTCGCATACTACGCGGAGAACGGCGCTGACATGATCATCTGCATCGCCGCACTCCTGCCCGAGCAGATCGATGGTTTCCTCAAGGTAGCACAGTCCTCGGCCATCCGTTTCAGCATCCCGATATTGGTCTGCAACATGACCGGCAACGACTGCGGAAAGGAGCTCGGAGGCAAGAGCGCATACATCAGCGAGAAAGGGGAGTTCCTCGAGACCTGCACCGCGGGAAGCGATGTCAGGGAGATCAGGATCGACGTGAACGCCCTCAAGGCCAACACCGCATCGCGCAGCATGCCGCCGAAGATCGAGTTCAGCGGTTCCGACAGCGTCACCGTCAAGAAGGTGGACCCGGACCCGAACGGACCTTTCTGTCCGTTCTCCGGATGATGTGCCAGGTAGATCGAGATGTTCGAACCCAACAAAGGGCAGGAGCTCTACATGGAGGGTCTCGCGTACGAGACCGGCAACGGAAGGGACAGGGACCTGTCCAAAGCCGTGGAATGCTATGAGCAGGCGTGCGAGCTCGACTTCGTCCCGGCGCTAGACCGTCTCGCCGAGATGTACATGAGCGCCACCGGTGTGGAGCGCGACCACCAGAAGGGAAGGGAACTGTTCCAGAGGGCATCGGACCTCGGCGACGACGAGGGCACCTTCAACCTCGGTATGATCTACTGGGGCGGATACGGTGTCGAGAAGGATCCAGACTATGCGCTCAGGCTGTTCGTCCATGCTGCCGAGAAGGGACACATCGGCGCGATGGTGGAGATAGGCATGATGCACTTCTACGGGGACGGCATCGAACAGGACATCCATCAGGGCGTCCGCTGGTTCGCCATGGCGGCCGAGAAGGGCGATGCGGGTTCGCAGTTCAAGATCGGGTACCTCTACGAGGAGGGCCTGGATTTCGAGAAGGACCTGAGGGCCGCATTCTCATGGTACATGAAGGCGGCGGAGCAGGGTCTCCCGGAAGCATTGTTCAAGGTCGCCGCCGCATACCACGACGGACTCGGAGTGGAGAAGGACGACAAGGCCGCACTTGAATGGTACACGCGCGCAGCCGAGACCGAACTCCCGCCCGCACTGTTCAACCTGGCCACGATGTACTACCTCGGCGAGGGGACGGACGTGGACATGGAGAAGGCGTTCGGATACTATCTGAGGGCGGCCGAGCTCAACGATGCGGACGCACAGTTCCGCGTAGGGAAGATGTACTTCGAGGGACAGGGCACCAAGAAGGACGAGGAGAAGAGCCTCGCCTGGATGAGGACGTCCGCCAGCAACGGGAACAAGTTCGCGGAGGAGATCGTCCGCCAGTACGACGAGATCCGCTCCAAGACCGTCAGAATGTGAGTCTGGCACATGAAGTTTTGAATCGATGTCCGTGTTGCCGTCTTTATCCACTTTACTATTATAACATTAATAACATTATTAATTTTAAATAATTCCTCATCCTACATTTTCCCGGGAGAGATTGGATGAGTAACGCTATCGACATGTTCAGCAGATACCTGATCATGTACGGGCCCGAAGAGGATGGGACGGGCATCAAGGGGATCAGGGCGGATGCACCCAAGGAGATCATCGATGAGTTCATCGAATGGTACCGCGACACGCACAGATACGAGAACGGCCGCAAGTACAACCGTACCTCGGCCAAGATCAGGGCTTTAGTGATAGATACGGACGAACGAATAGATGTCAGAAAGGGACATGTTTGTCCCCTTCCAAACACCGTGAGGGTTGCCCCTCAAAAGTCATTATAAACCTTATGACGATTCCATTTCGAGTGAGCTCATGAAGAGTGATTTAGAGATCGCAAGAGAAGCAAAGGTCAAGCCCATCAAGGAGATTGCCCAGAGCATCGGAATCGATGAGGATGACCTGTACCCCTACGGAAAATACGTCGCCAAGGTGCCCGTCGAGGCCCTCGGCAAATACGACAAGGGAAAGAAGGCTAAACTGGTCCTCGTCACCGCCATCACCGCCACACCCGCGGGAGAGGGTAAGACCGTTACCACGATCGGACTCATCCATGGCCTGAAGAAGATCGGAAAGAACGTCGTCGGTGCTCTCAGGGAGCCTTCCCTCGGACCCACGTTCGGTATCAAGGGCGGTGCGACCGGAGGAGGATATTCCCAGGTATACCCCATGTGGGACATCGACCTCCACTTCACAGGTGACATCCATGCGGTCGCCGCAGCGCACAACCTGCTCTCCGCACTGGTAGAGAACCACATCGCAAGGGGCAACGAACTGAACATCGATCCCTCGCAGATCACTCTCAAGAAGACCATGGACATGAACTGCCGTGAGCTCCGTAACATCGTCGTCGGACTCGGCAACAGCAAGCTCGACGGCGGTGTCACCCACCAGAGCGGATTCCTGATCACCTCCGCATCCGAGGTCTCCGCAATCCTCGCCCTGTCCAAGGACAGGAAGGACCTCCGCGAGAGGCTCGGAAGGATCGTCGTCGGCTACACCTACGACGGGAAGGCCGTCACCGCGAAGGACATCGGCGCGGTCGGATCCATGATGGTCATCCTGAAGGACGCCATCAACCCGAACCTCGTGCAGACCCTCGAGGGCGTGCCTGTGTTCATCCACGGATTCCCCTTCGCGAACATCGCCCACGGTGCGAACAGCATCATCGCCACCAAGGCCGCCATGAGCCTCTCGGACATCACCGTCACTGAGGCGGGATTCGCCGCGGACCTGGGAGCGGAGAAGTTCATGGACATCGTCTGCAGGCAGTCCGGGTTCTCCCCCGACGCTGTGGTCATCGTCGCATCTGTCCGTGCGCTCATGATGCACGGCGGAGCAGTCCTCAAGGACGAGTCCACCATGACCCTCGAAGCGCTTGAGAAGGGATTCAGCAACCTCGACAAGCACATCGCCAACATGAAGCAGTACGGCGTCCCCGCGGTCGTAGCGATCAACCGCTTCGCCAACGATTCAGAGGAGTCCCTCAATCTTATCAGGGACCACTGCAAGAAGCTCGGCGTCAAGGTCGCCATGTCCGATGTGTTCGCCAAGGGAGGAGAGGGCGGTATCGAGCTCGCCAACACCGTCGTCGAGATCCTCGAGAAGGAGAAGCCCAACTACGCACCCATCTACGACCTGAACACATCCGTCGCGGAGAAGATCAAGACCACCGCCACCAAGATCTACGGTGCGTCGGGAGTCAACTTCTCGCCGACCGCCAAGAAGGCCATCGACAACTTTGAGGCCAACGGACTCGGCTCGCTGCCCGCGTGCATCGCAAAGACCCAGGCATCCATCAGCGACAACCCCAAGCTCAAGGGAGCGCCCACCGGATGGGAGCTCAACGTCAGGGAGGCCTACGTCTCCGGCGGAGCCGGATTCATCGTCGCAGTGTGCGGCGAGATGATGCTCATGCCCGGACTCGCAAAGGTCCCCGCGGCGATGGGAATCGACATCGACGATGACGGAAAGATCATCGGTCTGAAGTGAGAAACAAGCGGGGGAGATCCCCCGCATTAAGTTTTTTAAGAAATGTGAGGCTCAGAGCCTCTTGAAGCTGTCCCCGGACGTCTTGCACAGGGGGCAGACGATCTCACCCTTCCCGCTGTGCTCGAAGATGGTTCCGCAGTATCCGCACTTGTAGTACGGAGTGCTCAGTTCCTTGCGGTCCCCGGGCTCGTTGCAGGGTATGGCGTCCAGGATCTCCCTGGCGGTACCCCTCGGGAAGCTCTCCGGTCCGTCCTCGATCAGGTCGACGAGGAGGTTCTGCGCGTTGGCGCTCTGGGGCAGCATGTATCCCGACTCGCGGAACACGTCCTCGGCCATTATGCGGCTGGACATCTCCACCGCCTTCATCAGGCGGTACAGTCCGTCCTTATCGGCGGATGCGGCTATCTTCCTTGCCAATATCTCCTGCTGGCACTTACTCTTCGACAGCCTGTCCTCGGCCGCGAGGACGGACTCTTCGTGCTTCTGCTGCACGGGGTATTCGAGCGGCACCATGCTTATGGCCGACGACGGGCAGGCGCCTGCGCACATTCCGCATCCGGTGCATTTCTTCACGTCGATGACGCTGTCCTCGGTGTCGGTGGCGCCGGTGGGACAGACGTAGAGGCAGATGCAGTCCTTGGTGCACAGCCTGAGGTTCCTGACCGCTACCGTTTTCATGCCCTCGCCTCCATCCTCTGGAACTTCCAGTCGGGGACCTTGCACACCGGGCATACCGCGGGAGGCCTGTCACCGACGTAGACGAAGCCGCACATGGTGCACACCCATATCTGGGTGTCCTTCAGCATCTCCTCGCCCTCCTCCAGATACCTGGTGACCAGCGAGTCCAGCATCCTGGTTACCTTCTCTCCCCAGCCCTTGATGCGGAGCGCTCCCCTGTCGGCCGCGGCGGATGCCCTGGCCTCCACGGCCGGATAGTTGACGTCGATGTCGTTCATCAGCATCTTCTCGATGTCCTCGACGCTGTCCTTCTCGGACGGCGGGGACACGGCCGAGAAATAGTCGGACAGTTCCCTGAACCTCTTCATGTCATCGAATCTGTACTGCTTCTCGCATCCCTTGGCGAGGTTGGAACAGAGAGCGGCCAGCTGGGCGACGGTGAGGTTCTCCATCTCGCTGAAGTCCTCCTCCATGACGATCTCCTTCTTCTTCTCCTCGCCCACCGGCACGAAGTCCTTCTTCAAGGCCCCGCACAGAGGGCATTTCCAGGAATCAGGGAGCTGGTCGAACGGGACCTTCTCCTTGTCCTCATCATAGATGTGTCCGCAGATGGTGCACCTGTACTTCATCGAATCACCGAAGGCCTTGCCTTCGCCGTGCAATGCTCCCCTGAGGATATATGGTATTCGGTCGTGACTCGAATCCAGCGCCCTCTCCGCGGAATGTGGAAACATATAACTGATTGGATGACTTCTCTGTGGTGATTGCATGCAGATAGGTATAGTCGGTAAACCGAACGTAGGGAAATCCACATTCTTCGGCGCTGCCACCATGGCGCCGGTCGAGATCGCCAATTATCCTTTCACGACGATAGCGGCCAACAAGGGTGTCGGATATGTAAGGTCCAAATGCCCGTGCAAGGAGCTGGGTGTGACATGCACGCCTCACAACTCAGCCTGTGTGGACGGCACCAGGATGATACCCGTCGAACTGCTGGACGTGGCGGGACTGGTCCCCGACGCCTGGCAGGGGAAGGGACTGGGGAACCAGTTCCTGGACGACCTGCGTCAGGCGGACGCGCTGATCAACGTCATAGACGTCAGCGGCTCCACGGACATCGAGGGCAACCCCGGCAAGCCCGGGGAGCACGACCCCCAGGAGGACGTCACCTTCCTCAGGAGGGAGATCGAGCTCTGGATCAGGGAGATCATCAAGAACGGGTTCGGCAAGATCGCCAGGACCGCGAAGATGACCGGCGCGAAGCCCGACGTGATCCTGTACGAGCGCCTCGCGGGACTCAACGTCACCGAGAACGAGGTCAAGGCCGCCGTGAGGGACGTCAATCCCCCGGACGATCCCACGAAATGGGACGACGACATCATGCTGGCACTTGCGCAGAAGATCAGAGAGTACGGCAAGCCCATGATCGTCGCCATGAACAAGGCAGATATCGCTCCCGAGGGCAACATCGACAGGGTCAGGGAGATATCCGACATGGCCGTCGTCACGATGGCGGAAACGGAGCTTGCGCTGAAGAAGGCCCATGAGGCCAAACTGGTGGACTACACCCCCGGCGACAAAGAATTCAGGATCAGGGACGGGGTCACGCTCAAGGAGAATCAGAAGAAGGCTCTCGACTACATGGCCGAGAACATGAGGAAGAACGGCGGCACCGGCGTGCAGGAATGCCTGGAGAAGGCGGCCTTCGACCTCCTGGACCTCATCACCGTGTATCCGGTCGAGGACGAGAACAAGTACACCGACCACTTCGGAAGGGTGCTCCCGGACGCGTTCCTGATCCCCAGGGGATCCACCGCGAGGGACCTGGCCTACAAGGTGCACACCGAACTGGGCGACAAGTTCATCAGGGCAGTGAACGCCAAGACCAAGCGCACGGTCGGATCGGACTACATCCTCCAGGACGGGGATGTCATCCGCATAGTCGCGAACAGGTGATACCGTGGAGACCTGGGATGTGAGGATACTATGCTCATCCTACAACCCCAGGGACGACCAGGCCACGGTCGAGCTGTACGGCAAGACCCGTGGCGGCAAATCCATAACCCTTCTGGCGAAGGGTTTCCACCCATACTTCTTCATAATCGACCCCGCGGAGTCCCTGGCATCACAGCTGTCCAAGGACGCGGACGTCGTTGAAGTGAAGAACGACGACCTCATGGTCAGAGGCTCCATGCACCCGGTCCTCAAGGTGACCATCAGGAACCCGTGGCAGATGTCTGACTTCACCAACCGCCTCAGGTCCAAGTACAGCCTGCTGGGCACGGACATCCCCTTCCAGGACAGATACGTCTACGACATGGACCTCGGCTCGTGCATAAGGGTCACCGGGGAGAGGATCGAGTCCGAGTACAGGACGGACATCACCGCCATAATCTCGACGACGGAGAACATCGAACCCTTCGACCCGGGACTGAAGATCCTGAGCTTCGATATCGAGAACAGCGTCAAGATGGAGTTCCTCTACACCATATGCACGGTGGTCAGCGACTCGGACGGCATACGCAACTGCGATTCCGCCACGGGCACCGAGGCGGAGATCATATCCAAATTCACCGAGACCATACTGAGCGAGGACCCCGACGTCATCACCGGATACAACATCGAGAACTACGACATCAGGAAGATAATCGAGAGGGCGAAGGCGAACAAGATGCAGGACTCCCTCACGTGGGGGAGGGACCTGAGCACACCGCGTCTGATATCGGACAGGTTCTGGAGGGTCAAGGGCAGGCTCGTCGTCGACGCATGGTGGGCCGCCAAGAGGGAACTGAGGCCGAAGCAGGAGACCCTGAACGCGGTATCCATGCAGGTCCTCGGGGAGCAGAAGCTCGACGTGGACCCCAAGTACATGGACGAGGAATGGCAGAGGGACAGCGCCAAGGTCATCAGATACTGCTACAAGGATGCGGAGCTGGCACTTAGGATCCTGCTCGCCGTGGGAACGGTGCGCAAGGGCATGGACCTCGCCGCGGTGTCGAAGCTCCCGGTGGAGGACGTCCTCACCTCGGGAACGTCCACGCTTGTGGATTCCATCCTCATCAGAGCGGCCGACAGGGAGAAGATCGGCGTACCGGCTAACGGCCGCATGTCCAGGACGGATCAGATAGAGGGCGGATACGTGCACACCATGAATCCCGGGCTCTACCATTGGGTCTGCGTCCTGGATTTCAAATCGATGTATCCCTCGCTCATCATAGCGAAGAACATCTGCTTCACCACTCTGTCCGCCGACGGGGAGATCGAGAGTCCCGACGGCGTACGCTACATGTCCAAGGAGAGACGCCACGGCCTGCTGCCGAGGATCCTATCGAACCTGATGGCGGAAAGGGACAGCATCAAGAAGAGGATGAAGTCCGCGAAGGACCCCCGCGAGCACGACTACCTGGACGGTCTCCAGGCCGCGGTCAAGGTGCTGATGAACACCTTCTACGGGGTGTTCGCGTCATCGTTCTACAGGTTCACCGACAAGCAGATCGGCTCGTCCATCACCGCGTTCGCCAGATGGACGGTCAAGACCATCATAGGCGAACTGGAGTCCGAGGGCTACAAGGTCATCTACTCCGACACCGACTCGGTGTTCGTGGAATCCCCCAACCACAATCTGGAGGGTTCGGTGGAGTTCGGCAACAGGATGGCCGACAAGTACTCCAAGGACGGAGGGACGCTGGAGTTCGAGAAGATACTCGAACCGCTGTTCAGCCACGGCAAGAAGAAGAGGTACGTCGGCAGGCTGGTATGGCCGGAGGCCACCGACGAGCTGTTCATCAGGGGATACGAGATCAGGCGTTCCGACTCCTTCGACCTGCAGAGCGACATGCTGATGAAGCTGTTCAACTACATCCTCGACGAGAACAACAAGGACGCCCTCGCCATGGTCAGGACCACCATCGGGAAGGTGCTCAGAGGGGATGTGCCAGCATCCGAACTTGTGATCTCCAGGACCTGCAAGGGGCTCGACGCCTACGAGAACCCGGAGAGGCAGGCCAACATACAGACGGCCAAGAAGCTCATCGCCATGGGCTACGAGTTCATCCCCGGTATGAAGGTGTCGTGGATAGTCACCGATTCCAGCAAGACCCCGCAGGTGGTGGAGCCGTACATCAGCGGCAAGGAGTTCACCGCCAGGCCCGACTACAAGTACTACGCCGAGAGGCTGTCGCAGACCGCCAGCAGGATCACCGAGGTGTTCGGATGGACGGAGAAGGACCTCATGTCGGGGATGCAGCAGTCCACCCTGTTCGACGGATTCGGTGACGCCGAGGGCGATGCCGAGGAACCCGCGCCCGCTCCCCCCAAGCCCCCGTCAGGCAAGGGCAGGAACATGAAGCTCACCGATTTCTTCTGAACGCGTACGTCCCGCGCACGCACCTTTATATAGGGTACGTACATTCGAAGGTTCACGGAACTTTGTTTCCGTCGGAAATGTACCGAAAGGCGAATCCGTATTAGGTGATTGAAATGTCCGAAGAGACACAGACACAGCCCAAAGTGGGCAAGAGCATGTACTCGTACATCGCTGACGCTTGGAAAGTACCCTCCACCAACTACCTGAAGGACCTCAACAGGGCCAGAAGGGTCGAGTGGAGAAGAGAGGAGAACTTCTGCAGGATCGAGAGGCCCACCAGGCTCGACAGGGCAAGGAACGCAGGCTACAAGGCCAAGCAGGGATACGTCCTCGTTCGCGGCAGGGTCAGAAAGGGATCCTTCCAGAAGAGGCAGATCAAGGCAGGAAGGAGAGCTAAGAGGAAGGGAATCCTCGCCATCACCGTAGGCAAGAGCCTCCAGAGGATGGCAGAGGAGAGGGCTCAGAAGAGATACCCCAACCTTGAGGTCCTGAACTCCTACTGGGTCGGAGCAGACGGTCAGAACGAGTGGTATGAGGTCATCCTCGTAGATCCCCACCACCCCGTTATCCAGGCAGACCCCAAGATCAACTGGATCTGCTACAATACCCACAAGAACCGTGTCTACCGCGGAAAGACCTCCGCCGGTAAGAAGGGACGCGGTCTCGACAAAAAGGGTAAGAAGGTCGTCAAGAACAGGCCTTCTATCAGGGCTAACGGAAGGCTCGCCAAGTAAGGCGGCTGCCCCCCTAAACCTTTTCATTTCCACGCCGCACCTCCGGGTACGGCACACTTCTGTCCTCTCAGATCAGTTCGTCAAGGTATGCCGACAGGTCGCTGAACGTCCCTCTGCGGAAACCGCTGATGTCGTCCCCCTTCCTGTTGATCAGACAGCCCGTGGACAGGAACGTGCACATTCCGAGCTTGGCCGCCACCATGTCCTCGCCGACATCGTTCCCGACCATCAGACAGTCCTCGGCCTTCAGACCGCACCTCTTCAGAATATCCCTGTAATACTCGGGATTGGGCTTGGAATAACAGGAGTTCTCGTACGTGGTGACCAGTTCGAAGTCCGAAGGGTCCAGTCCCGCCCATGTTATGCGGAGCTCGGTCGCCACCTTGGGGAATATCGGGTTGGTGGCGAGTATCAGGCGTACACCTGCGTCCTTCAGCCTCTCGACGGTGGGTTTCGCCAGAGGCTCGACGGAACAGACCTTCCTCGCCTCGCTGAACTCGTGCCCGTAGAAATCAAGGAACACATCCCTGTACTTC
>JAEEGG010026934.1_pt1 | contig 10935 bp, 5 predicted proteins | sample 9134161 | NCBI WGS metagenome assembly JAEEGG01 (sample SAMN16246543, study PRJNA631951) | gut metagenome | biome: gut microbiome; feature: rumen; material: CR-attached | host: Bos | place: Iran: Karaj | collected 2018-10
ATGATGTCGATAAGGCTGTGGCCGTCTTCGTTCAACTGACTGAAAATCTCAAGGTTACGAAACGTAAAACGGTCAATCCACACATACTCGTCCTCGGCAATGCGGCGGATTCCCGTGATGTTGCCAATTTGCGAATGCTGGGTGATGTCGAGATAGTAAAGTATTGAACCAGCGGCAATTGTGCCCAAAATTTGGCGGTCGATGCCGAAACCTTTGAGCGACTGCGTCTGGAAATGCTTGAGCAGACGGTCGGTTGCGGCCTGCTCCGAGAACACCCACTCGTCGATGGCGTAGATGTAGAACCCCATCCCGAACAGTTCCTGAAACTGCTCCTTGGTGCCGCGCTTGTAGATGATTTCTTTCGGTCGGAAACTCTGTATCAGTTTGTTAGCGTACTCAACGCTGCCTTCGGCTACATAAAATTCGCCAGTTGAGATGTCGAGAAACGCAATGCCCGCCATCTTTTTTTCGACGTAAACCGATGCCAGGAAATTGTTCTCGCGGTTCTCAAGAATGTTGTCGTTTGTCGAAACGCCAGGCGTAACCAATTCAGTAACACCACGTTTCACATGCGTTTTGCAGAGTTTCGGGTCCTCAAGTTGCTCGCAGATGGCCACCCGCTGCCCCGCCCTCACCAGTTTCGGCAGGTAGGTGTCGATGGCGTGATACGGGAATCCAGCCATATCAATGGGCGTCGTCGAACTCGATTTCTTGGTGAGCGTGATGTTCAGAATCTTTGCCGCCTTCACAGCATCCTCGCAATATGTCTCGTAGAAATCGCCCACGCGGAAAAGCAGAATGGCATCAGGGTGCTTAGCCTTTATCTGGCTGTACTGCTTCATCAGCGGCGTGTCGAAAATGTCTTTGCCCATTTCTGTGATTTTTATAACAAGCAAAACTAACCAATCGCACGCGAAATGGCTTTTGAGAGGGTGTGGATTTTATGAATGTTTTTTAAACAATTTGCTTGTTTTCGCTTCCTCAACCGACAACAATCTTGTCAGCCAAAACCTTGCTTCCACCAAAATTCATTTCCACTTTACACCGAACATTCCTATCTTTGAAAGATTTTGAAAACGAACGTATTGACAAAAACTAAACAAAATACAACTCTTATGAAACGCATTTTCACACTATTGTTTGCCGCGATGCTTGCTGGGCAGGCTTGGGCACAGACTACTTTTGAAGTTGGTAACTTGAAGTATACCGTAACCGATAAAACAAATCACTATGTATCGGTCGGTAAGGCTGGAACCAAGCCGACAGGCGACCTTGAAATTAAAGATACGGTTAGTTATGAAGGTGTGATTTACACGGTAACAAGTATTCCAAGCTCTGGATTCTATGGTTGCAACAAACTGACATCCATAACCCTCCCGAGCACGATTACGAGCATTGGGTTCGAATCGTTTTACAATTGCAACCAGTTGACGGCATTTACTATTCCAAGTGCTGTTACGAGTATCGGGAAATACGCATTCCGAGCTTGTTCCAGTTTAACCTCAATAAACATCCCAAGCGGCGTTTCGAGCATTGGCGAAAATGCATTTGAGAGTTGCTCCGGATTGACCGCATTCAATGTTGAAAGCGACAACGCAATGTATTGTTCTATCGATGGTGTACTATTTAAAAAGAAAAATACATACTTAACATTGATGTATTACCCGACATCTAAAGCCGACACTGAATACAACCTTCCCGACAATGTATCTTCAATTGAAAACAAAGCCTTTTACGGATGCAAGTTTTTAGCATCGATAAATGTTTCGAATTCAAATAAGGATTTTTATTCCGACAATGGTGTGTTGCTCGATATAAACAAACGAACATTGATTGTCTATCCTTCTCAAAAAGCCGACACTGCCTATTCTATTCCAAATACAGTTGTAATTATATTATATAAGGCGTTCTATCAATGCCAGAATATAAAATCGTTAATCATTCCCAAATCGGTTACAGATATTGACGAATATAGTATTCATAATTGCACAAATCTTACAGTTAAATGTTGTGCAGCCTCAAAGCCAGAAGGATGGTTAGAAAAATGGAGTTACAATGTCGCCGATGTTGTTTGGGGCTACACACCGGAAGAAACGCCTGGTACTAAAACGTGGACAGTTTCTCTTTCGGCCAACAACAGCTCATACGGCAGCGTGAGCGGTGGCGGCACTATTGTCGATGGCAAAACTACCACCATTACTGCCACTCCCGCCGAAGGCTACGAATTTGTGAAATGGAGCAACGGCCTGACAACCTCAACAGCAACTATAACAGTTACTTCTAACTTGACACTTGTGGCGGAATTCGCTGAAAAAAGCCATGCGAAAACATGGAACGTTACTGTATCAGCCAACAATGCATCATACGGCACAGTATCAGGCGGCGGCAAAGTAGCCGATGGTTCAACAACCACAATCACAGCCTCACCCGCTTCGGGCTACAAATTTGTGAAATGGAGCAACGGCCTGACAACCGCATCTGCAACAATAAACGTAACCTCCGACACAACACTTGTTGCTGAATTTGCCCCAAAGGAACCCTTAGTGGCAAGTGAGTTGCATTACGAAATCACAAGCGACTCAACGGTGGAAGTTGTGCGGTCTGACGATTATTTGGATAAGACAACAATTGTGATACCCGAAACGGTTGAGATTGATGGTGAGACTTACACAGTCACACGTATAGGCACTGATGCGTTCAGAGATTGTAAAAAACTTACATCGCTCAATTTATCCAAAACTGTTACGGAAATTGATTTAAATGCGTTGTGGGATTGCAGCGGACTAACGGAAATAAACGTGGATGGAGCCAACACAACACTTTCTTCTGTTGACGGTGTGGTGTTCAACAAAGACAAAACAGAATTAATTCGTTGCCCGTTAGGCAAAACTGGTTCTTACACCATTCCAAGTTCTGTTACCGACATTCACTATGGTGCATTTTTGTATTGCCACAATCTGATGGCGATAGACATACCAAATAGTGTAAAACATATAGACGGTGCCGCTTTTATGAATTGTGTAGGTTTGACGGAAATAGCTATTCCCGAAGGTATTACAGAAATCGCAAGCCAAATATTTGATGGTTGCACAAGTCTGACATCTGTTACCATTCCTGAAAGTGTTACTGAAATTGGCGGCAATGCATTCGAATACTGTAGTAGCCTGACATCTATTACAATTCCACAAGATGTTACCTCAATTAGTTTATCCGCTTTTAGGGGTTGTGATAATTTAACCGAAATGAATCTTAATGGCCACAGCAATTATTCGTTTGAAAACCAGACACTCTTCAATAAGGATAAAACGGAATTATTGTGTTGCTTGAATAGTAAAGTAACCGAATACACCATTCCAAATACCGTTAAAAAAATTGGTGACTATGCTTTTACTGATTGTGATTTAGAATCGATTACCATACCAAATTCTGTGACAACCATTGGATATGATGCGTTCTATAGATGCTGGTATCTGACATCGATTACACTCCCTGAATCGTTGACAGAAATTGGAGGCTATGCGTTTGCACATTGCGGCAATTTGAAAACAGTCATAATGCCAGAGTCGGTTGTTAAAATTGAGGAATCCGCATTCTATAGATGTGACAGCCTTGCTTTTAACGAATATGAGAATACCCTTTATTTAGGAACTAATGATAATCCGTATTTTGCTCTTATAAAAGCCAAATCAACCGATATAACATCGTGCAAGATTAATAGCCAGTGCAAGATTATTGCAAAAGATGCATTCTATGATTGTGACAATCTGCAATACAACGAATACGATAATGCAATGTATTTGGGCAGTAGTGAAAATCAATATTATATGCTTGTCAAAGCCAAATCAACCGACATCAAGTCGTGTGAGATTAACAGTGGCTGCCGACTTATTTGGAACTCTGCATTCTCTAATTGTAGCAAACTGACATCAGTCATCGTTCCCGATGGCGTTGTGCAAATTGGTGACTATGCGTTCTTTTATTGCGATAGTCTGACATCAATCAATATTCCAGACGGAGTTACAAAAATTGGTGAAAGTGCGTTCTATAATTGCGAAAGTTTGACATCAATCACCATCCCCGATGGCATTACAAGCATCGGCGAATATACATTCAACAATTGTGAAAGTCTGACATCTGTAACTATTCCAGAATCGGTATCGGAAATAGGTTATTCCGCGTTCTTTGGTTGCAGCAAACTGACATCAATCAATATCCCCAGTGGTGTCACAAGCATTGGAAATTGGGCAATTGGTAGATGTGGTAGTTTGACAACAATAAATATTCCTAAAACGGTTACTACCATTGGTGAAGGTGCGTTTTCGAGTTGCTATAACCTAAACATTTTTTGTGAAGCAGAATCAAAGCCCGATGGATGGAATGATAAATGGAATCGTGATAACCTCCCGGTTGTATGGGGCATTGATGTAAGCAAGAAAATGCTTAAAGTAACCCTTTCAACGAAGTACGATTGGTGTGGCATCGTGGCAGGCGGCGGCTGGGCGGCCGACAGCTCAACAGTGACCATCACCGCCACACCGGCCGAGGATTACAAATTTGTGAAATGGAGCAATGGTCTGACAAACGCTACAGCAAACATCACAGTGACATCTGACACTGCGCTTGTGGCTGAATTTGAATATGTTCAGCCAATATTGTACTCTGTAAACCTTTCTGCCAGCAACAGCGAGTACGGTAGAGTATCGGGCGGCGGCTATGTAAAATATGGTAAAACCATTACTATTGCCGCCACACCCGCTGAAGGCTGCAAATTTGTGAAATGGAGCAACGGTCTGACAACTGACACTGCAACCATCACCGTGACATCCGACACAACCATTGTGGCTGAATTTGCCGAAATACTTTATGCCGGATACTGCGGCACTGATGCCAGATGGCGCTACAATATGCTCAGCCAAACCATAACCATCAGCGGCACGGGCAGCATAGATAAATACAAAACCGTTGGAAGTATTTTTACCACCCTCACCTCAAACACTCCGTGGAGCGAAATAGCCAATAATATTAAGCACGTTGTGGTTGACGAGGGCATTACCGATATGGGCAGTCGTGCATTCTGGGGGTGCGAGAACCTCGAAACAGTCAAACTGCCGTCAACTTGCACAAGTTATGGCGGTCTGACATTTGCAGAATGCCCGAAACTGAAAGAAGTGGTTGTTGCCGCCACAACTGTTTGGCAGGTCGATGAATACTGCTTCAGCAACTACGACAGTTGCACGCTCTACGTGCCCACCGGCTATGTTGATTACTACAAAAAGAATACCGTCTTCGGCCTTTTCTCAAAAATCGTCGGAGCCTATATGGTGACTGTTAATGCCGACATAAAGAACGGAACAGTTGAGGTTGAAAGTTATACTATACCAGAAGGCGGAAAGGCCACAGTAACGCCAAAACCCGATGAAGGATACAGCGTTATCGATGTGAATTTTGAAGGCAACTATGGAAGTCGGATTATATATAATGGTTATATCTACGCCGTTGATGACGTAAGAAGCAACATTTATGTCAGTGTGGAATTCGGTCGCGAGAGTGAATCAAGCTTCACCTACAGAATAATCGATGGTACCAATGTAGAAATCACAGCATACAACGGCACCGATAGTGTCATCGCCATTCCAAGCACAATAACCGACAACGGCGTTGAATACACTGTTACGAGCATTGGCGACAGGGCTTTCGATGGAAACAGTGATATAAAATCGGTAACCATTCCCAACACGGTTACTAACATTGGCGAAAGTGCATTCTCGTATCCCGACCTGACATCATTAACTGTTCCTAATTCAGTAAAAACCATTGGTGAACACGCATTCAGCGACGTTAAAAATGTTGTTTACAATGGCAGCGCTTCTGGCAGCCCGTGGGGCGCATTGACAATCAACGGAACAGTTGACGGCAATTATGTTTTTGCCGATGCTGAGAAAACTCATCTGACAGCATACATTAACCCAACCAACAATATGGAATCTTCAATTGACATACCCGAGACTGTTGTATCCATCGGACTAAATGCCATCTTGAATGTTTGGGCTAAGCAATACGGCGATGCCTACTATTGGGGCAACGAGGAGAATCCATATTTGATATTGTGGAAAGTGGGTTCTCTCACTGGTGATGATGATAATGATATAACATCATTTGAAGTACACGAAGGTTGCAAATACATATATGCCAGCGCATTTGCATCTCTAAACGAACTTGAATCGGTAACTATTTCCAATTCAGTTGTAAGCATTAACCAATGGGCGTTTGTTGGCTGCAACAATTTGACGTCTGTAACAATACCCGGAAGTGTGAAATATATTGGCGAAGGCGCATTCTGGGGATGCGAAAAACTGAGGTCTGTAATTATTTCCGATGGTGTTGAAACAATTGGCAACGATGCATTTGGCAAATGTGTGCAATTGTCATCAGTCAGCATAGCAGGAAGTGTAAAGACCATTGGTGACAGAGCATTCACTGATTGTCCCAACCTGTCATCGCTAACCATTTCCGATGGTGTTGAAAAAATTGGAGAGGGAGCATTCTGTAATTGCCACCATTTGGAATCTTTGAACATACCAAAATCTGTAACCGAAATTGGGGAAAGGGCTTTCGATGACTGCTATTTGCTTACCATCTACAGCGATGCGACAGAATGGCCCGCAGGCTGGCTCTTCAGCGAATCTGAAGTTAGTGAGGTAATATTCAAGACTACCGCCGTTGCCGAAACGGCCGCCAACGCCGTCAACATCTACGCCCACGGCAACACCATTGTGGTTGAGAACGCCACCGACGAAATCCGCGTTTACGATGCAATGGGCCGCCTGATTGTAGAAACGCCACATTGTGACGTCTCTACGGAAATCCGCGTCAACACCGCCGGCGTTTACATTGTAAAGGTTGGCAACGCGGCCAAACGGGTAGTTGTAAACGATAAATAATTGTGATTTAATCTGATAAAACGAAAAAGGGCGATAAAAATCGCCTTTTTTTGTCTCTCTAACCAAACTTATCCAAAACCAATCCTAAATTTTGTTTTCGGATAAATTCGGGTTCGTTTGGTTAGAAACAAAAGACTAAAAATATCTCGCGCAAGCGACACCCCAAAAACAAAAGGCATCCCGAATTGGAATGCCTTTCATTTTTATAGAATTTAAAAATTCTAGTCTTTCAAAGCATAGCGTTTGAAGCCTGTGCAAGTCAAGCCTTTCGATGCTGCGTCCATCATCTGGGCAACATTGATTTTGGCGTCCTTGATGAACTCTTGGTTCAACAAAGTGCTGTCTTTGAAGAACTTGTTCAAACGGCCTTGTGCAATGTTCTGAACCATTTGCTCCTTAAGGTTGGCAGCGGCCTCAACCGATACTTTCGCACGGATGTCGCGGGCCTGCTGTGCCTGCTCGGGAGTCAGCCAGCCTTTGGCTGTGTTCGACTCAATGTGGTCTTCAGAGTCAACGTGAGCAGGATTGATGCCGGCTTTTTTCAAAGCAGCGTCAACGGCTTTCGAAACCAATTCCTCTTTAGTCTTCTCAACGGCCACAGTCAACTCGTTCTCGACAACTGCTGCCGGAACATCGTCTTTGCTGAGCGATACAGGGTTCATGGCTGCAACTTGCATTGCAACGTCTTTGTAAACCTGTGCGTCAACACCGGCCTTGTTGAAGGCTGCCAGAGTGGCCAGTTTGTTGCCCATGTGAATGTAGGCGCAAACAACCTCGCCCGAAAGCGATTCATAGCAAGCCAGTTCAAGTTTCTCGCCGATGATACCGATTTGCTCGGTGATGATGCCCTCAACGTCTTTGCCGTTTTTGAACGGAAGAGCCTTCAAGGCAGCAAGGTCGGCAGGCTTTTTCTCGAGAGCCAGGTCGCAAATCTCGTGAGCGAGTTTTACGAAATCTTCGTTTTTAGCCACAAAGTCAGTCTCGCAGTTAAGAGCGATGAGTGCGCCGTGTTTGCCGTCGGCTGATACTTTGGCAATCACGTTGCCTTCCGAAGCCTCGCGGTCGGCACGTTTGCTGGCGACAGCCTGTCCCTTCTCGCGAATGATTTGGATGGCGCGGTCAAAATCGCCGTTGGCTTCGGTCAGGGCCTTTTTGCAGTCCATCATACCGGCGCCGGTGGTTTTGCGCAGTTTTGCTACGTCAGATGCTGATATTGACATAATCTTAATCGTTTTTAATTATTCTGCCGATTCCTCGGTTTCGTTTTCGTTGGCTTCTTCGGCCTCAGCTTCAGCCTCGTCTTCAGTCGAAGCTATTTTTTTTGCAGCCGATTTCTTGCCGCTTTTTGCGGGTTTCTCTTCGCCTTCAGCGGGTTCTTTGTCTTTTTCGGCTTTGCGCTCGGCCAGGCCTTCCTGAATGGCGTCGCAAACAGCGCCTAAAACCAATGAAATGGCTTTTGCTGCGTCGTCGTTGCACGGGATGGCGTAGTCAACAATGTTAGGATCTGAGTTGGTGTCGACCATAGCGAATACCGGAATCTGAAGGCGGTGTGCCTCAGCCACGGCAATCTTCTCTTTCTGAACGTCGATAACGAACAGGGCGGCGGGCAGACGGGTAAGGTCGGCGATGCTGCCAAGGTTCTTAGTCAGTTTGCTGCGTTGGCGGTCGACTTGCAGTCTCTCGCGTTTCGACAGGTGGTCAAGTGTTCCGTCCTGCTCCATCTTGTCGAACGAGCTCATTTTTTTGACTGCCTTGCGAACAGTGGGGAAGTTAGTCAGCATACCACCCGACCAGCGCTCTGATACGTAAGGCATGTTGATTTTTTTAACTTGTTCTGCAAGAATATCTTTTGCTTGTTTTTTGGTGGCTACAAAAAGAATTTTGCGGCCCGATTTTGCTATCTGCTTGAGTGCATTAGCGGCTTCATCAACCTTTGCAACTGTCTTGTGCAGGTCGATGATGTGGATTCCGTTCTTCTCCATGAAGATGTATGGAGCCATTGCCGGATTCCATTTTCTTTTCAGGTGGCCGAAGTGCGCACCTGCGTCTAATAATTCTTGAAAATTAACTCTTGACATTTTTGTTTGTTTTTCGTTTACATTCTTGTTGTAAAAGCAATTGTTAAGTAGTTCTGCTTCAGAAGTCTTAACAATTTAGATACTAAACGATATTCTCGTGCAGCATCATTAACGCTTACTGAACTGGAATCTCTTGCGAGCCTTCTTCTGACCAGGTTTCTTACGTTCAACCTCACGTGGGTCGCGGGTGACAAATCCGGCAGCCTTCAGGGGCTTGCGGTTTTCCTCGTCAAGTTTCATCAGCGCGCGGGTGATTCCCAGACGAACGGCCTCAGCCTGTCCTTTCACACCACCACCGTCGATGGTTGCTTTGACATCGAATTTGCCATTAAGCGACAATACACCAAAAGGTTGCATAACAATGTACTGCAGGGTGTCAATCGGGAAATACTCCTTGTAATCCTTGCCGTTAACTGTTACGTTGCCTGTTCCTTGGCTCAAGTAAACGCGAGCGATAGCGGACTTTCTGCGTCCAACTGCATTAATTACTTCCATTTTACTTGATTGAATTTAAGTTAATCAATTCAGGCTGCTGAGCTGTGTGTGGATGGCTCTCGCCTGCATAAACATAAAGGTTGCGGTAGAGGGCTGCGCCGAGACGATTCTTCGGAAGCATACCTTTTACTGCTGTTTCTACCATTGCAATCGGGTTTTTAGCCATAAGTTTCTCTGCAACGATAGTGCGTTGACCACCGGGATAGCCGGTGTAGTGTGTGTACTCTTTACCTGCCCATTTGTTGCCTGTAAGTTGAACTTTTTCAGCGTTGATAATGATGACATTATCGCCGCAGTCAACGTGGGGGGTAAAGTTGGTTTTGTGCTTGCCTCTCAACAGATAGGCGGCACTGCTGGCAAGACGGCCCAAGACTTGGTCTTTGGCGTCGATGACAACCCATTTCTTCTCAACGGTTGTCTTGTTTGCCGAGATGGTTTTCAAACTAAGTGTGTCCACTCTAATCCTAACTTTTTAATTAATAAATAAATACTATCCACATTTCCCCAAATGTGGACTGCAAAAATACAATTTTATATCAAACGAACAATTATTATCAACATCATTTTGTTGATATGAAGTTTTATTGATTTTCAAACTGTTGGCCGACTGATTGTTACTAAATGTGCGTTGCGGGAGGCTGTTCGGGCGTAAAAAAAAGCGTTTTTCGGATTTATTTTTGGTCAAAATTGCAGTTTGAGGCAACGGATTATTGTCTGCCTATATATTATATGTATGGATTGATAGCCAGCGATTTTTCTTACAAAAAACACGTAACTCTGAAATTTTTCTCTTGCACATTAAAAATATTTCCGCACATTTGCGGCGCAAAAACAAAAGTGATGAACACAGTTTTCGGACATAACTATTGGTGGTGGCGCTCTCAGATTTCAATTTGTGAGTGATAAACCTGTTATGTTCAATCAAGTAATAACGAATTTTAGCCCGTTGCACTCACGCGACGGGCTTTTTTTTTGGAAACCAACAATTTAGAAATAAAGAATATGAAGTACAATGTCGATGAAAACGGTTACTACGGTGAGTTTGGCGGCGCTTACGTGCCCGAGATTCTCTACCGCAACGTTAAAGATTTGAAGGCCAACTATCTGAAGATTATGGGCGAGCCCGATTTTCAGAAGGAACTGAACCAACTGCTGCACGACTATGTTGGCCGCCCCACACCGCTCTATCAGGCCAAGCGGCTGTCGGAGGCGGTGGGCGCCAAGGTCTATCTGAAGCGCGAGGACCTGTGCCACACGGGAGCGCACAAACTCAACAACGCTCTGGGGCAGATTCTGCTGGCGCGGCGGATGGGCAAGACGCGCATTGTGGCCGAGACGGGCGCTGGTCAGCACGGAGTGGCAACGGCCACCGTCTGCGCGCTGATGAATATGGAGTGCGTGGTTTATATGGGCGAGACCGA
>JAEEGG010026938.1_pt1 | contig 10934 bp, 6 predicted proteins | sample 9134161 | NCBI WGS metagenome assembly JAEEGG01 (sample SAMN16246543, study PRJNA631951) | gut metagenome | biome: gut microbiome; feature: rumen; material: CR-attached | host: Bos | place: Iran: Karaj | collected 2018-10
AGACAGTTTCCGCTTTCTCCAACACTTCTGGAGGATGGATTGTGTTCGGTGTTGCTCAACATGGAAAACGTTTCGAGGTGCAGGGCGTGAACAATGGGGAGAAAACCGAGAGCGATTTTCTAAACATACTCAGAAGCGGACAAAAGTTCAACCACAAAATATATCCAAAATGCAAGAAGTATGATATTAATGGAAAACTAGTATTGGCATTCTTCATTGAATCTTCCAAATTTAAGCCAATCTATTTCGGTAATCCAATAAACACTTATATTCGTTCTGGAAGCGGTGATAGACGAGCTGACGATTCTGAAATTGCGGCAATCATGCGCGACCAATCTTTTGGGACAAGGAGTGAAATACCATTAGATGGCACGTCTACAGCTGATATTAAGGACGATTCTCTTTCAACATACCGTCAACATATCATAAACTTTAATCCTGACTTCATATATAAGGAGTTACCAAATGATGAATTCTGTGATGCCGTTGGAATCACCGTTGACGGAAAGCTGACTTATGGCAGTCTGCTTATGTTTGGCAAACGAAAAGCGGTACAATACCACGTTCCTAATTTCTGGATTGACTATATCGAAATTCCAGGAAACAGTTATAATGAAGCAGTCGCACGCTACACATACAGAATGCCAGAATTGGATAATCTGTGGGATTACTACCTGGCATTAATCCAAAGACTCAGACTGCATGTGGATGCACCATTTACTGCTGGTCCCAATGGATTCTCACCAGATGACAACTCACAATTGTATGCACTGAGGGAAGGATTGGTTAACATGGAAGCCCACTCCGACTTCTTCAGTTCTATGCACCCGACAATTAGAGTGTACGACAACAGATTTGAATTTCAAAATCCCGGAAGGTTCATGCGAGACATGAAAACACTGAGAAAAGTAATCAAATCAAACCCACGAAATCCGAGCATCATAAAGTTTTTCAGATATGCAAAACTTGGAGAAAATGCCGGATATGGAATAAACAAAATGATAGGATGGGAAAAGTTGACAGGCAAAAAGGTGACATTTGAATCTGACATAGATTCATCTACGGTTACGTATTATCGTCCTAAGCCTGGAGAAAGATATGGGGAAAGTACTGACCCCAAACTGACCCCAAGCACTGACCCCAAACTGACCCCAAACACTGACCCCAAATCCAATGGAACAAATGATGTTGAATCTAAAATAATGAAGACTATTTATTCAACACCTAACATAACAAAAGAGGAAATTGCTAAAGTGTGTAACATGACTGTTTCTGGTGTAAAATATCACATGGATAAACTCAAAAAAAGAGGCTTAATAGAATGGCAAGGACATAGCCGGACAGGTCGATGGGTCATCCTCAAATAGCACTGTCTTTTATTACATATATATAATAGAGTACTTTTGCTTGTGGATAAGCATCAGTACTCTATTTTAAGTTCAAAGGAAACAAGGACATTAACTTATTTGAACTTTGACAAACATTATTTTGCTGGATTCTGCTCTTCGGGGGAAGATGTCAACCTTTTCAGTTTAAGTGTAAATCTGAAATGGCCCCATATCCGTTCATTAGTAATAGTTGTAGATGACATTAATTCTAAAGTCCCTCAATGTTAGCCTTTTTAGCCCTAACTAGTGAATCCCGCTTGGATACTATTTTTCCATAAATGAAATAACCCAATCATCAATATATCCATCATAGAAAACCTAATCAGTGTTTATAATTTGTGTTAAAAAATTTTAAGTTTTTTACAACGATGTTTTTTGATAAATTTACTACAAAAAACAAAAATTTTGTAGCGCACTTGCAAAAAAAATGTAGCGCATTTGTAGCGCACTTTGTCTAAATGTGTCGAAAACAAGAGGTTAATCAATTAATGACTTTCCAACTGGTTTAACACTTATTTTAAAGCGAGTGTCAACTTAATAATAGTCACTAATTGCTTGAAATGAAATGGATTGATGATTCTTAAAAGAAAAATCCTCGGCTTATTTGCTGAGGATTCCTTTTCGTACTTTTAAGCTTTTGGGCGGTGCGTACGAGACTCGAACTCGTGACCCCCTGCGTGACAGGCAGATATTCTAACCGACTGAACTAACGCACCGTTTTTTTCTGCAAAACGTTTTTTTCGTTTGCGAGTGCAAAGGTACAGCTTTTTTCTGAACTGACAAATTTTTTTACAAAAAAAATGCAGAAAAACAAGAAAAAAGTTTTTAGCCATTAGTTTTTCAGGTGTTGCATCGTCCTTTTTTCTATTATTTAGTGCCAATTTTTCATTATTTTAGTCACAAGACACGCTATAGTATATCGCCACTACGCAAACGGAAACATTTCCGCCTGAACTCCATGCCCAGAAAGTATATAGCTCCCAATTCGGGAATTAAGTTTTTAGTTGTTAGTTTATAGTTTATAGTGGTCATGCAGATTGCTAAGACCGTGCTTCGCCGGTCGGATGTGTGGTTGGGAAACCGTTGCAAGCCCATCAGCCAGCGTCCTTTCTGTTACCTTCATCCTTCTGTGTCGCGCTGTAGAGACTCCCCGTGGGGTGTCTCCCCTGAAAACGTAACATGCACGTCAGCAATGTGGGAGGGAATCAGAAACAGGTTCTGTGCGGTTTTATTTTAGACGCACCACGGCGCGTCTCTACAAGTGCTACGGTTATTTCATACGTAGGAGAGGATTTGAAAAAGTTCCGGTGTTGGGGGGATTACTTCCTATCCCGCAGGGATATAACTCCATCCGCAGGATTAACTCCATATTCCCCAAAATAAATGGTAAATCGTAAATAGTTAAATCGTAAATAATAATAGCTCCATCCAAAATCCAAAAATAAATAGTAAATCGTAAATAGTTAAATCGTAAATAATAATAGCTCCATCCAAAATCCAAAAATAAATGGTAAATCGTAAATAGTTAAATCGTAAATAATAATAACTCCCTATTTCTTCAGAAAACTAAAAAAATCCCTTTTTATTTGGAAATTCGGTTTTTATGTTGTAAATTTGCAAGATATTATGTATTTATAAGAATTTGGTTCTTGATATAAGGTAAAAAGCTTTCATTCTATGCAAGAACCACAGTTGTTTTACTTAGGCGGGAACGCCCCGCCGATTTAGATGTTTTTTTATTTTTAAGATGAATGTAATTACAAAGACAGTCTCTTTGCCTGACGGACGTGAAATCAGCATCGAGACAGGTAAGCTTGCCAAACAAGCCGATGGTTCCGTTGTTCTCCGCATGGGGAAGACCGTGCTCCTGGCCACTGTTTGTGCAGCTGAAGACGCAGTGCCAGGAACTGACTTCATGCCGCTGCAGGTGGAGTACCGCGAGAAGTATGCGGCTAACGGACGTTTCCCTGGTGGATTCACAAAACGTGAGGGCAAAGCATCCGACGAGGAGGTGCTTACATGCCGTTTGGTTGACAGGGCATTGCGTCCGCTCTTCCCGAGCGATTTCCATGCAGAAGTTTATGTGAACGTGATTCTTTTCTCTGCTGACGGCGTGGACATGCCCGACGCACTCGCTGGTTTCGCAGCATCAGCTGCTCTCGCAGTGTCCGACATCCCCTTCGAGGGACCAATCTCCGAGGTACGTGTGGCGAGAATCAATGGTGAGTTTGTTATCAACCCTACCTTCCAGCAGCTCGAAGAGGCTGACATGGACCTGATGGTGGGTGCAACCGAGGAGAACATCATGATGGTGGAAGGCGAGATGAAAGAGGTGTCGGAGCAGGATTTGCTCGAGGCTCTGAAAGCAGCACACGCCGCCATCAAGCCGCAGTGCCAGCTGCAGAAAGAGCTCATGAAGGAGCTCGGCACCGACGTGAAACGCGAATACTGCCACGAGGTGAACGACGAGGATCTGGAGAAGGCTGTGAAAGAGGCTTGCTACCAGAAGGCTTACGACGTGACCAAGCAGGGGCTGGAGAAGCATGCGCGTTCAGATGCGTTCGCAGCTATCCGAGACGAGTTCAAGGAGACTTACGCTGCCGCACACACCGATATGACCGAGGAGGAGCTTGAGGAGAAGAACACGCTTATCGATAAATATTATCACGACGTGGAGAAAGAGGCGATGCGCCGCTGCATCCTCGATGAGGGCATCCGGCTCGACGGACGTGCAACCACCGACATCCGCCCGATCTGGTGCGAGGTGGAACCCCTCCCAGGACCGCATGGGTCAGCCATCTTCACACGTGGTGAGACCCAGGCACTTGCAACCTGTACGCTCGGAACGAAGCTCGACGAGAAGCTAATCGACGGAGCGCTCGTGCGTGAATATCAGCGTTTTCTCCTTCACTATAACTTCCCTCCGTTCTCAACGGGTGAGGCGAAGGCACAGCGCGGCGTAGGACGTCGTGAGATTGGTCACGGACATCTTGCTTGGCGTGGAATCAAAGGCCAGTTGCCCGATGATTATCCTTACACCATCCGCGTGGTGAGCGACATCCTTGAGTCCAACGGCTCATCATCGATGGCTACCACCTGTGCTGGAACACTCGCTCTCATGGACGCAGGTGTGCCAATCAAGAATCCTGTAGCTGGTATTGCTATGGGTCTTATCAAGAACCCGGGTGAGGACAAGTATGCCATTCTCTCCGACATCCTCGGTGATGAGGACCACCTTGGAGATATGGACTTCAAAACCACCGGTACGAAGAACGGTCTGACAGCAACCCAAATGGACATCAAATGCGACGGTTTGTCGTATGAGATTCTCGAGAAGGCATTGATGCAGGCAAAAGCCGGACGTGAGCATATCATGGGCGAGATGATGAAGACCATCAGCGAGCCACGTCCTGAGCTCAAGCCGCATGTGCCACGCATTGAGCAGCTGATTATCCCGAAAGAGTTCATCGGAGCGGTGATTGGCCCTGGCGGTAAGATTATCCAGCAGATGCAGGAGGACACTGGCACAACCATCACTATCGACGAGGAAGACGGAGTGGGCAAAGTGCAAGTGAGCGCACCCGATAAGAGCGCCATCGACGCTGCCATCGCTAAAATCCGCGCCATCGTGGCTATCCCGGAAATCGGTGAGGTATATCAAGGTGTTGTACGCTCTATCATGCCTTACGGATGCTTCGTGGAGTTCATGCCAGGCAAGGATGGACTGCTTCATATCAGCGAAATCGACTGGAAACGGTTGGAGACTGTGGAGGAAGCCGGAATTAAGGAAGGCGACACCATCGAGGTTAAGCTTATGGACATCGACCAGAAGACTGGTAAGTTCAAGCTCTCTCACCGTGTGCTCATCGAGAAGCCTGCCGACTATACCGAACGTCCGCAGCGTGAGCGCAGGCCAAGAGGCGAACGTGGAGGCGAACGTGCAGACAGAGGTGACCGCGGTGGAAGAGGCGAGCGCCGTAACGACCGTCATGGCGACCGTCACAACCGTCCAAGCCACAACGACGACACAAACAACAGCGGAGTGAAGTCTGCTCTCGACGACCTGCTTTAAACGGCCCAATATGACAAAATAAGATGCACCGTGACACGGATTTCCCTGTCACGGTGTTTTTTTTACCTTTTTTTACCGATTTCTTGCTACTTAGAAATAAAACATGTAAATTTGCCATGATTAAACATTTTCTCTCAATACTGAAGAATTATTACTCTCAATTATATAATTATGAAAAAAATAATCTTTCTTTTTGTCTCAATGATGACGATGTCACAGTACATAACTGCACAGACTGCCATCGAGAATATTCGTAAACGTTATAATGAGGTGAAGCAGTTGACCACAACTATGGCAGACCCTTATAAATTCCCCGCCGAGATGGATGATGACCACTCTACGGTGCCTTGCTACTATCACTTGAATATCGAAGAGAACTATCCCGGAACGGGCATGCATCATGAGGATGTGTTTATTTACCACGACGAGATGGAGGCACCCGACGGAGAAGTGTTCCCGCCCAAGCGGATTTCCTTCGTGACGGCGAAATATAATTTTGCCGCAAGTAATTTCTATGAGGAATATCTCTACGACAAGAAAGGACGGCCTGAGTTCATCTATGCGATTATGTCCAGCGATAATGAGTTCCAGGATATAGAATACCGCTTTTATATCACCGGCGGCAAGTTAATCAAGGCGATTGTGAAAACCAGAACTTCCGATAGTGACGATTTCAAGGAAGTGCATAATGCCGCATCTGTTCCTGCGAAATATAGCCAGGACTATCAGCAGTTACTCAAAAAGTCAGAACAATACAAAAAACTCTTCCAGGCTGCCTATGCAGTCCAGCGCTTCTAATCAAGAGAGATTTTGATTATTGCCTGTTTCCCTCAAAACCTGCTTTAATCCCATATAAAAATCTTATAATCTCCTATAATAATCTTATAATTTCCTATAATCTCCTATATTCTCCTATAATCTCTTATAATTTCCTATAATCTCTTATAATTTCCTATAATTTCCTATAATCTCCTATAACAATCCTATAATCTCCCCCCCCAAAAAACAAACTATTAACTTAAAATAAGATGAAAAAAATACTGTTAACACTGCTATGCATTTGTGCATTGTCCGCTACCGCAAATACAGACAGAAAAGCCAACATCCCTCTGGTGTATGACGTCGAAAACACGGGTGCCGCTTGTCCCGAGCCCGCTTATCCCGCGCTGGGGCAGCTGCCTTATATCCAGCCGCTCACCGACCCCCTCCTGTTCAGCGACGGCAGTCGCCGTGCCATCGATTTCAAAGACTGGAGCCGGCGACGCAGCGAGATTGCCAACGAAATCCAACATTATGAGGTGGGGCGCAAACCAGCTGTCAACCGCAGCGACATTGAGGCGCAGATGGACGGCGACACACTCATTGTACGTGTGAAGGTGAACGGCAATGAGTTGAAGCTCAAGACCCTCATCATCTATCCCAAGACCGGTGAGGGACCTTATCCGCTGATGATTGGCATGAACAGCATTGGAGGCAGCATCCCGAGGGATGTGTATGCCGATATGCCTATTGCGCAGATGGTGTTCTGGTCAAGGCAGGTGAATGGCTATTCCCAGTTCGGAGCTACAGACGCACGCGATTTCGAACGGCTCTATCCCGACCTCAACGGCAACGGTGCCTATATCGAATGGGCATGGGGAGTGAGCCGACTGATTGACGGACTCCAGCTGCTCGGACCGGAGAAAACGAAAATAGACACCCGTCATATCGGAGTCACAGGCTGTTCCTATGCAGGCAAGATGTCGCTGTTTTGCGGAGCATTCGACGAGCGTATCGCACTCGTCGTAGCACAGGAGCCGGGCGGAGGAGGTGCTGCTGCATGGCGTGTGAGCCACTGGCTTCCAGCCAAGGTGGAATGTATCGACAACACCGACTACCACTGGTTCATGCCGAAACTGAAAGACTGTTTTGCTGGCGACAGTGTGAGCTATCTGCCCTACGACCACCACGAGCTGGTGGCGATGTGCTGCCCGAGGGCATGCCTCATCCTCGGCAATCCGGATTATGAGTGGCTTGCTGACCCATCGGCGTATGTCAGCTGTAATGCGGCAAAGAAAGTGTGGGAACAGTATGGAGTGGGCGACCGCTTCGGATACAGCATCGTGGCTGGACACGGACACTGCCAGTTGCCGCAGATCCAGTTCCCCGAGGTGAAGGCGTTCATCAGCCGTTTCCTCTTAGGAAAGGACGATGTCAAGACCGACAACGTGGCCGTCGCACCCCAGCAGTTCATCGACAACTACGACTACAACAAATGGATTAGCTGGTGGGGAACAGCTGCCAAGCCCCCGGTGAAACTCTGATTATCTAGCAGTAATAATAATTATAGTGAAGCCCGGTAGGATATCGCCTGGGGTTGTGGTCGCCCCGACCGCACAAAATACCAGCGTAGAACGGTCAAACAAATGCAAATCCGTTTTTAGATTAACATTACCCAAGCTTCTGAAGTCATTATTAATTGTTCTCCAAAACATTATCAGTTGTGTTCTGGCAATCACAACGGATGGCTTTGTGTTAAGCGAAGCGTTTTTTGTAGAACGAAGTTCTACTTTTTGTTAAGTTCTGTCAGCACGTAGTGCAGTATGGGTTGTGGGCATGGTTGCTGAAAACTTGTTTTCAGGCGAGCATGCCTGCAATTCATACCATTGGGCGCAGCCCATGACAAAACGTTTTTTTATCTTTTTTGTTGATTGAACATCCGAAACTAGAATAATCCTTCTCTTACTTTGAGAAGTTCCTCGATGCGAACGGGAGTGACATTCGCAGGGCGGCACGCCAGTATTCCCAGGTGTGACCGCCGTTGCGCACGCGGAATTCTGCGTGGATGCCGGCAAGGCGTATCTTCTTGTACAGCTCGAACGTGTCGGCTACGAGCAGGTCGTCGTCGCCGCAGTCGAAAAACCATTTCACGGTACGCAGCTGCTCCTTCACTCCGTCGTCGGCGTTGTCCATGAATGTGAGGGCGGAGTGGGAGTGAACTGCCTCTGTAGTGTAGTACATACGCGTCTTTTCACCGTTCTTTCCTTCTCTGCCAGGACCGCTGGTCAGCCACGGACTCATGGCGTAGCACGACGAGAACTTGTCGGGATGACGCTGGCAATAAACCGTACTGCCGCCGCCGCCCATCGAGAGTCCCATCACAGCACGTTGCTCCTTGCTGCCCCCGCAGCGGTATTTCTTCTCCACTTCAGGCATCAGCTCGTTGAAGAAAAAATCTTCGTAAGCCCACCCCGGCATGTTGAAGTAGCCGTTTGGGATGTTGTTCACGTCGGGACCACCGGCATTCGGCATCACGATGACCATAGCTGTCGCCTCCCCGCTTTCAATCAGCTCATCGGTTATCTCGCGCATACCCCCTTTCTTGTCCCACGCCTCGTATGTGTCGGTCAGACCGTGGAGCAGGTAGGTCGCTGGATAATGAATCTGACCCCGTTCAAATCCCGAAGGCAGATAAACGTTGTATTTCACTGTGGATCCCAGCGTCGTGCTGCTGATGCTGTCTGTTACAATTCTCCCTGCCCATGTTGCCGTACAGGCCACCAATAGGCTCATCGTCAATAATATTTTTCTCATAACACAATTTTTTTATTGAGGTTCCATGACTTCCTGTCCCGCTTTTCCTTAGCTTTTGTAATACACTGATAAGATTCTACGTTTTACTCCTTTTATCGTGACTGACTGGCGTTTCTTGAGCATGGCTGAGGATTCAGTTTACTGCGCCGTCGCTGTGGCTAATGTCAGGCAGAATGCCAGAATAATTGCTGTATAGAAAGCGGATGTTTTCATAAGAAATGAATGCTTCAGATTTGCATTTGATTATGATGTGCAAATTTAACTATAATATTGGAAAAACACACTATACACGAAAAAATCATGAAAATACCCTAATCATCTCATCGGAAATCCGCTTTGGGAGAGGACCTACCAACCGCATTTGTTGTTAGCCTCTCCGGCTACTTCCGCCATACTTTCTTGTCTTTCGAAACGACGATGCCCTTGTAGCCTTGAGGAGCTGGCTGTCCGTTCAGCATATACCATTGCGTCGTTTCCTCGCTATTTGGAATTTTTGTCTGGAGGATGCTTGTGGGTGGCTGACGAAGAAGGTAGATGCGTGATATTTTCACGACGCCGGCAGCCGAGGCCTGCAGGGCTATCTGGCTGACGTTGCTCACGTCGTGGCCGTCAAAGAGACATTCAGCGCTATTCGCTTTTGCATTCACCCAGACCTTGATTTCTTCGCTTCCCTGTATGAATATCTGGGTGGCCATGGGAGTAGGCTCGGCAAATTCGAAGACAATTTTTGCATATTCCGACCAGTTAGCACTGCCAAGCCAGCAGGCTACACCGCCCCATTGCACACTATTGTAAATAAGGATGCCGTCCTCAGAAGTGACGCTTTCTGCATTGTTCCAGCAGTAAGTGAACCGGTTAGTCATATCGACGGGCTGGGTGTAATCTATCGGGGGAACCTCATTCTCGTCGATGTCGGCTTCGATGCCCATAGTGCTGAGCATGGTCTTGGCATAGCGCCTGCCCAGCTTACGGTATCCCTGTGAGTCGAAATGCAGGTTGTCGCTCTGCAGTGTGCAGCCAACCGACGAAACGACAAGAGCTGTCGGGATAATATTCGGCAAACGATCGATGGTGTTGTTGGCGCTGCAGCATATACCGTTTTGATCCTCGCTGCCCACCTCGCCGGCGATGAGTGGCACATCCTCTGCTTTGAGATTCAGTTCTGTGAGAAGGTTTTCATACACTTTCTTCACACTCTTCAGCCATGCATCGTTGTAGGCATCGCTCTCGCCCTGATGCAGCAGGATACCTTTGATGACACCGCTTTTCTGGGCTTCCTTCGCACATTCGAGCAGACGATTCAGAGGATTCCCTCCGTATGCGTTGACGGAATTTATCTGCCAGTTCTCAGTCATGGAGTTGACATACGACTGCCAGCTGTCAGGGTCATACAAGTCAATCTTGACGCCTCCGATAGCTACAACCACAACTCCCACGCGCTTCCCCTCGTCGAGGTTTGCCACCATGGTGCGTCCAAAATAATCAGCAGGGCAGAGATGCGTGTCACAACGGGCGAGAGGAGGCGTGGCATGATACCATTGACCTTTCTTGCGAGTACCGCAGTCGAGCGTTGACATCATCAGGAAACGGTCGTCGGGGCTGAGATCGCAGTCTTCGATATCCCCCTGGCCTTCCATGTTGCTTTGGCCAATACAGAGATACACATAAAAATCGGGATCCACTTCAGCCCAGGCATTTGAGCTCAGGAGAGTGGCAACGGCAAGAAGAACCGTCAGCTTTAGATTTCTTTTCATTTTTTCTGAATATTAACTATGAAATTATATTTGTTTTTACCCGTTGGCGGAATTATCCACCTTTTATGAAACATAAAATTAAATGTTAAAAAAGTTGCATATATCGAAGATTATTAGTAACTTAGAGTACTCAATCCTTAAGTTATA
>JAEEGG010026939.1_pt1 | contig 10933 bp, 10 predicted proteins | sample 9134161 | NCBI WGS metagenome assembly JAEEGG01 (sample SAMN16246543, study PRJNA631951) | gut metagenome | biome: gut microbiome; feature: rumen; material: CR-attached | host: Bos | place: Iran: Karaj | collected 2018-10
AGGTTTCCCACCAATAGTCAGCCCATCTTCAATGACCACCTTTGTTTCGGAATCCTTTCGATTTTCTCTTAAGTTGCAATTCTATGGGATTAAAATAGATTATTGGGGCGATGAGTGCAATGCTTACTGAATTTTCAGCACCCCAAGATTCTTTTTAAAGATTTTAAAGAACTCTATATCCTTTATCAAGTATTCCGGTTCAATAGACTTGTATCCAATATTTTTTGCTTCATCAGGAGCAAAAAGCCGTAATACTTTTTGTATAGGGGTTTCTATATAAAATTCATATAGATCATATCTTTTACTTGTATAAAAAGGATTTATAAGCTCTGTTTTACAAGAGAACATTTCTTCAGTACGATCGCAAAATGCTTTATGTTCCAGAGCTTTACGTTCATTGCATGATGGAGGGACTTTTAACGCAATGCGAATTAAATCAGACTTAGAACAATTAACCCTTATATCAAGGGAACCATTAAAAAAATATCCTTGCACGCATTCCAATATCTCAGCACACATTAACGCATATGAAAATTTATGTTCTTTTTCGGGATATTCGCAAAGGCACAAACTATGCATAGAACTTACGGCCTTTACAACTTGCTTCAAATTACGCATAGGGATATCAATCAGAACATTTCGGATGAATTCCGCCACGAAAGCTTTGTCTAGATTATCGTATTCAGTAAATAAATTTTCTAGGGAAGAGAACAACAATGCTTGCGGATCATTTATAGTTCCATTATTCAGCGATAATGTCATATCAATGAATTTCTGCATATAATGACTTGCAAAATACTCAACCTTGTCAGGTTCTGCATTAGGATATCCAAAAGCCTTCGCGATACTCCCCGACATCTCTTTTTTGTTGATTGCTAGAATTTGGATTATCTTTGTATTATCACAAAAATGGTGCAATCTTTCTAAGACCTTTATTGCATAATCTGGCAAACAACGGTCCAGCTCATCAACCATTAAAACGATTCCACGATTTTGAAAAGACGAAAGCGTTCCCAAATCATTTTGAATCTGTTCAATTAGAAATTCAATCGGAAGTTTGTCGTTTACATCGCTGATTTTTATTCGTTCTTCCTTCGCAATCGAACGAATAGAATTTACATATTCAACAGCAGCTTTTATATCTAAGCCGGTTCCAACCTGAATCAACTTAGAAGTCACATCGGAACAGATTTTTCCAGCAATCTTCCAAGCCTTCTTTTCATGTTCTTCATAATCAAACGATTGTTCAGAATTTATCGCCTTTGCAAATTCCGAAAGCAAAGCAATCAAAGGCTCTTCGTAAAAATCATACTTCCAACAATTATACCGAACAACAAGATATCTGCATTTCAAGTGTTCTTCAAGAATATCAAGAACCGTCGTTTTCCCACAGCCCCATTTACCATCAATGGCAAAGGAATAGCCTTCCTTTTGCTTGATTTTGGAATCAACAATATTGGAGACTACGGATACAAATTGGTCGCGAGAAAGAAGATCGGTTGTAGACATATTTTTTCCCTAAAGATAGATGAAACCTTACGCAAACACTTGAACTAGGGACAATTTAATTCCTCATTTTAACGCTTATTAATTCTTTTTACCGAAATTATTATATGCCATATAACAATAGAACTCCATATGATATAAAGGAAACAGATGAATTCATATCCTTGCCTTATAAACGGAAATTTTTCACTATACGCAAAAGGCAAGATAAACCCAACGGCTTCATTTACGCAAGGAATGATTTTTTCAAGAATATAATTCGTTCCTTCATAATTACTTAAAATCTTTTTTACAGCATTCAAAGGACCGCTAAAGCATCCCTTATAAAAGGATAAGGCTATTAATGAAGATGTAAGCAATACAAGAATTGCTTTAATATAAGATTGTCCAAAACTGGATATAAAACTATTAACATTGTAAACAGCCTTATGAAAGATTGATGTACAACATTCCTTTCTTAAATGCATTTCTAGGCAGTAGAATTTATTGGCTAAATCATATTGCCCACTATGATCATAATTTATTTTTAGTTGCGTTATTACATCTATAAACTCGCTATTAGGAATAATTTTTTCAAAGTGGATAACGTGATTGTCATCTACTGAATCTTTTGTAAAAAGATAATCTCTTGTTTCAATTATTTTTGAGAAATTCTTCAAATCAAATTTATTTCTAAAATCAATTTCTGGCTTTAACTCTCGTTTAACCCGTTGCCACATAGAAACATTTGCATCACCATTCGTTTTTTTCTCCCAAAAGACTGAATTTAGCTTCGCATTAACAACGTTAGTCTTGTTAAAGAAACAATGACATTCTGAGATATCAAAATTGTTAAACATAATATCACTCAGGTCAACATTATTGAAATACAAACCTGAATAAATAGCAGAATTTTTAAATTTTAAATTTTTGCTTACATTACTTACATTCTCAAACCTTAATATATTAGATTTACAATTATCTACAGTAAGGTCGCTTTCTTCAGGAAAATACAATTTTGAAAAATTTAGTTTATTAACATTGATATTATCAATGTTAACTTTTCCTAAGCTAGAGTCTTGTATTTCAATTATTCCATTTTTTTTCGGTTCTTCACCTTTTTTCGGATCATTGATTCTACTTATTGCAATATAGCTGCCTTTAGGACAACCCCAAACAAGTATTTTCCCAAATTCTCCTAATGAACAATTGTCTATTGTTGTATGTGTATTCCCGACCAAATTTACATTATTATTTAATTGCGAATCTAAAATTCCTACATACGCATCCTGCCATTCTCCACGAACATCATCAACCCGAAAAAAATTTTCAATTTTAGATTTTACAACGGAAAATTGTTTTGTTTTCTTAGCTGTAAAATCAAATAAATCTACAAATGTGCATTCCCTAAATATTATTTCTTCAAGATGTTCAAGACCATTTGTTTCACCAGTTTTATATCGAGGAATTACATAACCTTGTGTAAAAAGAAAATTTGAATCATTCTTTTCTTTTACAACATTTTTAAATGCACTCCAAAAAGTGTGTACTTTTATACCAGTATCCCCATCAGTAGAAACCCACCCATTCTGTTCTGTTTTTTCGCAATGAAAGATACATTTATCATCTTGATAAATTTCACAATCACATCCCGGATAGCTGCAAATTTTCATTGAAGTCCTCTTTTTTACCATAAGAACATCATTTTTTTTTATTTTGTGATTTTTTTTCATTATTGATAAACCTATTCTTTTATCCTATTCTTATAATCACGCCACATTTGATAATTTGCGTCTTTTGCAACTCCTTCAAAGTCCGGATATATCTTTTGATATGTATACCCTTTTGCTATGAGCCCTTCAAAGATTTCTTGTTTTACAGCGTTAGGAATAAGAATTTTTGTAATATCCTTTTCAAGCACTTCATAATCCTCTAATGATTCAAGTCTCCATCCAAAACAAACAAATTTACCTGATTGCGCTTTTACACGTGGATTATTGAATACTGAAGGGGAAATCGCAAAAGGTAGATCATTAGAAAGAACAAATTTTTTTCGAAGATTATTAGAATCAAGAAGTTTTTTAGTACCTAACGATTCGGTATTCAATATTGATGGGTTAATAACGAATATGGCACCGGCTTCTTTTTGCACGTAAGCTAAATCACCATCACATTTTTTTTGTATAAAATTAATTGAGTGTTTTTTATTCCATTTAGAACGATTTTCAACAGCAAAAAAAAGAGCAACTAAAGGGTCTGTAGAAAAATCCAAGAGGGGAGTCAAAATATTATAGTGCTGGTTCTTATACATTCTTTTTATAAAAGAGCATTTAGGATATTTAAGTTTAGTGATATCATCCGCTATCTTATATTGATAAATATCATAATACCCTGATTGAGGCCTCGTAACAGAGCGAGTATCATAACCAATTAAATTACGTCTGAAATGGCGTTCTCTATAAATATTTGGTTCTAGCCTATATTCTGCTTTTGAATGCCCTCGAAACCAATTATCTTTGCGGAATGGCTCAACAATTTTTTCATATTCTTCTAGAGTATTAGCAATAAGAAAATCCATAGTTTGTGCACCTCAATTACGCAAAAAACTCTGTATTATATTCCAGCAAACTCCTGAAGGATGTTTGCTGAACAATCATAAAATATATGAGTTAATATAAATTTTTATTTCGAACTTTTTTATACTTGATTCCTTTTTCGGTCCTTTCGGCATGTAATTCAGAAACATCGTCTAATCTAATAAAATCTATATAACTCAACCAATCATTCAATGTTACATGATATAAGCATTTATCGCTATCTAAATCTGAAGAAACAAAAAAACCTTCAACACTTTGACCGTCATCATAAAAAGCAAATTCAAAAATCAAAGAATGAATCAGCCAGCTACAAACATCTTTACCTTGCTTCGTCTGTTTTTTGGGTTTATCCCAATCATGACTGTTCTCGGAAATCCAATTATGCAAATTATCAAAATGCCTTTTAGATTCAACCATCTCTACTTTCAAAGCATAATGATCAGCTTCATCACTCAATTTGGTCTTGCAATCTACCAATTTTCGAATTACAAATGCAGAATAAAAAATGCTTTTCTCTAGAATTGAATAAGCTTTATCCGAATCTTCATCGTCATTTTGAAAATATTTTGATGAACTATATTCAATTATTTTACTATGATAAAACGACAAATCTTCTTTCCATGGGCCTGATTCAAAAATCATAATTATACTCCAAAATGATTTATGGTAATTCGTCTATTTTTGTCCAAAATTCTTGCAATTCGAGCCCTTATAAAACTTTGCAAAAACTATTAACTCAGCGTTTTTCAAGCCAATATTTCCTAGCAACAATGTACGCCGCTAATGGATAAATCTTTACCCCTGTACAATTCATATATAAATCCAACCCCATAATCGTCGGATCAATGGATAATTCTTTCTTCACATGGTCTATCTCGTATTTTTTTATCAATCCTAGCCTCTGTAGCCCAGCGATGTTTGGTATAACATATTCAAAAGCAAGAGAGTGGTCATTTGGATTTGAAATAATTTCCTCATGATTGCTGTTATGAATTATATAGTTTAACGGATCTGGAGACAATTTTAAAATTTGGACTAAAGTATAAGATAATGGCTTTTCAAGATTAAGTTCATTTGATTCTGAGCCAAAAGACAATGGTTGCCTCGCATAACAAATACGATCATCACCATATATAAGCTTTAGTAATCTTGCCTGATAAGAATTCAATGAATTCAACATATCGTAATACATCAAATCGGCATCTGTTGTGCCAGAACGTTTTAGTTCACCAACCAATAGTCCAGCCCACATTTTTTGAACACAAGCATCTTCACATAAAGAAGCCTTTTCTGTATAGGAAATCAACAACTTAGGGGAAATTGAGCCATAATCTGATCCTTCAAGTTCTTTCTGGACTCGTTCTAAAATCTTATGAATATTCCTAAGGCGATAAATATGCACCCGATCTTCAAAATATCGTCCAAGTTCGCCTGCCATGGGCATACATATTTTTCCCAAAAAATTACCAACACCATCAACAATTTTGCCGATTGAATTTTTCGCAGTCTCTTCTACAACTTTTCCAAGGACTTCATTTTCGTTCATTATCTCTACATCTCCTTATTTTTTTTAAGAACATCTCATCTCAAACGTCAACTTTGCAGAACATTTAGTTTGAGGTGTGAGCTATTTCTTTATGGATTTTTATTTAATTAATGGCTATGAGCCCCAATCTTAAAGGTTTACTTAACACTCTCAACTAAACATTTTGTTCAGCAAGGCGCCTGCAACCCATGAACCATAGATGTTTTCTGAATAATCGTAAAACATAGGTATGAATTAATATAAGTATTTTTTTCAAACAATGGTATGCTTGTTCACAATGTTTTCAATTTCCGTTCTAGACACATTGTGTTTGTTATAGAAGATATTTGCTAGTTCCTCTAACAAGTCTGCATTCGAACATAAAACGCTGTATGTTTTAGAATCTACTTCGAAGAAGAGATTATTCCTTTTTGGATACAATTCGTTTCGGACACTTTCTGCATACACCAAATGAGCTTTATCATCCTGTGCATCGTCAATCGCATTAGCAGACAAATCGATTTTTTCTTTTTTGTATTTGTCCTTGTAGTACATTTCGCCATACCAGCCACTGGTTATCATCACAGCAAACTTAGAAAGAAAATACTTGAATTCATTGCATTTATGAGATTGTTCAACAAAACCATTGTTGTGCTTAAGTAAAGCATTTGCGAATAATCTTTCATTTGCCGTTTTGGAATAATTGATTCGTACACCACCAATCCAATTGCATGCTACTCCTGTTTGGAGAAAAAGTTGTGGATTTTGTGTGCGATGCACAACCTCAAAATTTTCTACATAGAACCCATACTTGTACGCTGTAATCGTGTGACCAGCTTCATGGTAAGCTGTTATCATCAGTTCTTCATCTATTTGTTCCATAGCATCTCCTTTATGATACCTATATTCTTTGACTAATTTCATTTTTGATGGACTTGTATTCAAGAAGGGAATCCAGCCATATCAAATAGCCCCTGCCTGTGGTGTTCAAGACCCACTCAGACATTTTTTTTCTGATTTCGTAGGTTGGCAACATGCTCTTTAATTCGGTAAGACTCTTTTGTTTCAAATCGTCAATAAACGATTCCACCTGAGAAATACAGCATTTGTATTTGAGTATATTTTCTATTTCTGGCCGAATCAAATGGCCCTTGTCGTATAATGCTTTCGCCAAATCTTCTATGACGGTTTTATAGCATGATAAAAGACACCTCAAATGGATTACAACATATTGCGACAAACCATTAGATATTGTGCAGAAAAATAGTTGAGTGGCTCCATCTGGTCCAACATTATCATCTCTGATTTTCGCTGGATATCTGTTGACAAAAAACCTTTCCGCTTCCTCACCAGCTGCGACAAACATTACAAAATCCCGAATAAAATTCTGAATTACAAGATTTCCGTTTTGCAAATAGCAATCGAGTTTTTGGTACAATGTATCCATGGCCGCAGAATTACCTATAGGCGGATTATAAAAATCATCAACAAACTTATCCAACAGAGGAATCTTTGAAAAATTTCTTACCGTACAACCATTCCAATGGCCTTTTTCAAACACAAGTCCCATACCATCGGCACGAAAACCAAAATGGTATAGCATGACAACATGTCCAGCCTCGTGTATCGCAGTCAACATTTTAGCATTATCTACAGACATAACAATGTACTCCTTTAAATTTGATTACCCCATACAGCATAAATCAACATATGTGTTTGTAAAAAATTGTCTCGTATATCTAAAGATTTTGATTATTCTTCCATTCTTTATACACATCTATAGCCAGTAATTTACCATCAGCTTCATACAAATTTGCATCATCATTTATTGGCTTATACTTGTATAAAAATTCATTCATTTCTTGTTCTCCTTTATCATTATGCTTCGTCGTTCATAAGTTTAGGGAGTAGGCGGTCGCGAATTGAATCAGTGTTCATTCGGGTTCCCTTTTAAAATGTTTGTTTCGTTGCGTTTATTGCATCCATATAAACAACAGTTGAGCTTATTTGCTTGTAATCATTTAATGGTCTACCATATCTACGATTCCCTTTTCCGCAACAATGAACAATTTTAGAAAATTTCTTTTTCTTTAAATCATTGCATATTCTAGTACCATGATGAGCTGATTTTAGTAATGGATATTGTGAAGCAATTTTACTGTCACATTGATTAAACATTACATCCATTGCATCTTCACAAATATCACTTAAATAAAAAGAATCTTCTTCAATATCAAAAACAATACTATGATTATCTACACTCTGTTTGTATTTTTTTCCTATTGAAGCACCTTTAAATATATCGACAAAAAAGTTTGCCTCTTGGCTCTCAAAAACTTGTTTTTTCTTTTCTTCCAATATACGAAGAACCGCTGATGTATGATTGTCTCTTCCTTGATCATCAAAACATTTTGTGATTTCATGATAAACTTCGTCACAAAAAGCTTCAAATAAGTTGTTATCTTCTTCTTTTACAAAATCGCTCTCAGCAAATATTGTTCGCACAAAAGTGTTTAATTCTTTCGAGTCCAAATTTGTAAAATTTTTCTCTGGAGGCCACAAAAAATTCAAATGAGAATGGCCTAAATTTATACCAGCAGAAACATTAGAAACGCCAATAACTTGGGTTGACAAATCAGCCATAATTGGTGCTAATAAAAGCCACTCTTTTGCTTTTCTGTAGTAGTATGAATAAACGGGGAAATACAAATACATTCCGACAGATATAACAAATACAGACCATAACAAACTACTGCGATTTGAATCGTCTAAATATGGAATGTAAGTATTTTTGAAAATCTTTCGCTCACCGTCATCATACAACTTCTTGAATCCCTTATAATGATCTATATGAGCGTGGGATATAATTACATCAATGGAATAATCCTTGTCAATGTATTGTTTTAAATCATGTAAAGCAGCTGTCATTCCATTATTGGAACTTATTCCAGAATAACACCCCATATCGCGAACAATCAATCGTTTTTCACCATCATCAGGTTTAATGAATATAGTATCACCATGACCTACATTATAAAATGTATGCTTCATTTTTACACCTCCAGTTCGCCGTTCATGAGTTTGGGAAGTAGGCGATCGCGGGATTCCGCAGCTAATTGAATTTGATCTTCCAACTTTTCAATTTTAGAAATCATCGAAGCAAAAACTTTGTCGAACGCCTCAACAATATTTTCATCCGGACAAAGAACATCTATATCAGCCATATTTTCTGGTCTTAGATGAAGGACATTTGCTCCATTTGCAAGAGGAGAGATTTTATAACTCAATCCCCCAAATCGACATTGAGCATATAAAAATGTTTTGGAAATTCTCTTAGGCAATAGTTTCAACAGATCCATTGTAAAAACAGCATGTTCTCTTAAATTGGGTATTAAAGCGACATGGCCCACCAAGCGGCGTTCTTTAGTCATATCGGTACACCCCATAACCAAATCTCCCGGCTCCAAAATTCCGTTTTCTTTATATTTACCTGTAAATCGTTTTTCCGCATTGCGCTTATAGCCACCAAAAGCGTTGATGTTTTTTAGATTAACCAACAAAACGCCTTCGCCATCACTTAATTCACTTGATGTGTAAGAAGTTCCACGAATGTAATCCACAATATCCCCAAATTTCTCTTTCTTCCACCCTTCGGGGAGGCCGTTTACGATTTTGGTGGTTTCGTGGCCGGGGTAGCGGAGGTCGATGAACCATTGTTTGTAGAGACGCTGGGCGGCTTCTTCGAGGAGTTTTATTTGCTTCTGGTTATTTTCTATCAGGTTGTCGTAAGCGGAAAGGATGTCTACAATTTTATTTTGCTCGTTCAGTTCGGGCAACTCTATAGGAATAGATTCAAGAATTCCCGTATTCAAATTAAGCATTGTCGCACCAACAGCATGCTTTTCAACCCAACCTACAGTTTCGGGCTTTTGCAATTGGTAAAAAATAAATTTAGGATTTGCCTTTGAAAAATCAATCGTAACCTTCAAACATCCGGTGCCACAAAGCCATCCTTTCTCGTTTTCAGTTACAAGGGCACATTTTCCAACATCGCCTCGACGAGCATAAAGAATATCTCCAACATTTACTTTATGACGACTTAGACGATTAACATGTTGTTCTTCTACGCGAGCAATAGAATCTTCTAGAATTTTTCCACCAATCATGTCTTTAGGCATAACAACAGGTGTTCCAAATTCAGAATAATCCGATTGATGCAATTGAGAACCAAAGGGACCTGTTTGGACACTTGCCGCAATATCGCCTAATTTCACTTTTTCCCAAGACATCAGCGTAGTTCCTCCCTGGATCCTTCGCTTTGCTCAGGATGACACAATCTCTCGTCTTTCGTCTCTCGTCTTTCGTCTAGCTTCACAGTCGCATCTCCTTCATGTTCTTGGAAATGGTCTTCATGAGGGCGTTGCTTTCGTCCTGGAGTTTCAGGAGTTCCTGGTGGATTTCGGTCATGCGTTCGGCAAAATCCACGCCGTCGTCTTCTACTGGAGCGACACCTACATAGGCGCCGGGGGTCAGGCTGTAGTTCTTTTCAGCGATTTCAGCACGGGTGGCAATCTTGCAGAGTCCAAGGATGTCCTTGTACTTGCCGTCACCGAACTTTTCATAGAGCCAGTCAGCTTCCTTGGCGACTCCGATGATTTCGTCGAGTTCCGCGAGGCGGGCGTCCCATTCTTCCTGAGTTTTCTTCTTGCTCTTTTTGTCAACGGCTTCTACGGCGGTTTTCGCCTGTGCACGGAGCGTTTCGCGGTGTTCCTTGAGTTCCGCGAATATTTTTGCAATCTTTGCGGACTTGCGGAGAATCTTTTCGAGTTGCTTGTCTTCGGTGGTGTCGGCGTAGGCAAGCAGGGCGTTACGGTATTCCACAAGCAGGCATTCATACTTGTCCGTTTCGCCGCGGTAGAGCCAAACGATGGCGTTCAGGTTCCTGAGTTGCCATTCGTTCCATTCGTTCAGAGTGCGATCTACAACGGTGTAATAGTTGCGGGCATCGATGAATAGGACCTTGTCCTGAATTTTCTTCTTTTTGCCCTTGTCAAAGAACCACAGGGTGCACGGCAGGCTCTTGGTGTAAAAGAAGTTGTTGCCCACGCTTATCATGCAATCCACGTGTCCCGTAGCCACCAGCTTTTCGCGGATGTCCTTGTCCTTGCTCTGGCTATCTGTCGCGGAGGCGGCCATCACAAAGCCCGCGCGGCCCGTTTCGTTCAGGTAGCTGTAGAAATAAGAAATCCACAGGTAGTTTCCGTTGCCGATTTCCTTGTCCTTGTTTACCGCAGGGAGCCCGAAAGGGAGTCGCCCGGCATTCTGG
>JAEEGG010026940.1_pt1 | contig 10933 bp, 11 predicted proteins | sample 9134161 | NCBI WGS metagenome assembly JAEEGG01 (sample SAMN16246543, study PRJNA631951) | gut metagenome | biome: gut microbiome; feature: rumen; material: CR-attached | host: Bos | place: Iran: Karaj | collected 2018-10
CTGCTGGCCGAGCGGTACGACTTCAGCGGCGGACAGATAGAGAACATCGCCCGCCATTATGCCATCGATGCCATCCTGCACGGCAATGCCGTCCCCACCGCCAGCAACCTGATGCCACACTGCGACTCGGAAAGGATTAACAACACTTCGTCTAAAAAGATTGGTTTCACCAGATAGTAATATCGACCATTCGGAGATTCCTCTTCTATGGTTCTACAAACCTTGCTCCTATTTTGAAAAAAATGAGTATCTTTGCACTTTGTTAAGCAATTCAATATTGTAAGGAATATTGGTTAAAATCAAAATAATATGCCACAATTAATCAACTATGGGAAAGAGATGCTGAGGGTTTCACTCAAAGGAATAGAGTATTCAACCAGCGGCGGACGCACTTGGATGACGCGCTACAGCGGTTCATTATGTGGAACATTCCTCGATTTGCTGCCTTATGGCAACGAGTTGCTTGCCGTTACCACAAAAGGTGTGTATTATTCCACCAATGAGGGACGTACTTGGATGTCACGCTATACTAGCTCGTCATGTGGCGAGTTCCGCAGCCTTGCCGATGGTGGCCGAGAGCTTTTGGCTACTACCAGCAAAGGACTATACTATTCTACAAGTGCTGGCAGAACCTGGATGAAAAGAAGTTAAACACAAAAAAAATTATATTGATATGAAAAAAGTATTTCACATTTCATTAGGTGTTGGAATTCTTGCTGCATTGTTAGCAATTTGCTTCTTCATATTCCATATTCCTGATTTTTGGCCTCAGTTATTAGCAATTATTGCAAGTGCCTTTCTCGGTGCAGGTGTTACGGCATGGATTACCAATTCTTTGTTGGATAACAAACAAAAATCAGAAGAGGAAAAAGAAAAAAACATCCACATGTACCAAAACAAATTAGATGCTTTTTCTGAGTTTTCTAAGGAGCTATGGTCAAAGACAAAAACCGATTATCTAGATATTGAGGGAGTCCGTGATTTGCTTTTCAACAAAGTGATATTCTTTATTTCCAAATCTGACATAGATAAACTAATAGACATTTTTAGCAAATTACCACCAAAGCCTTCAAATGTAAACAAAATTAAGCTATTCTCAGAATTAACGGAAATAATTAAGAGTTGTCTCGATAACACTCAAATAGATAAAGATACTAAAAGAGTCTCTTTCAACCAAAATGATATAGAAATACTCTGGCGAGAAATAGATAAATATATTCCGAAAGAAGACGTACCCACAGTTCAAATAAAACAAATAGAAACAGAATCAACAACACAAAGTACCCGTGTCGAACATTGTGAGAATAAACCTACAGCCTCATTGAGTAAAATCAATTATAATCAAGCTTGGCATTTTGCCATGTTGGGTGACGAACAAATAAAAGCTCTTGACGATGGAATAAACGAGCTGTCACTAATTGAATATGAAGAATCTTGGCGTACCAATTTAGTCAAACAAGTTAGAGAAAAAGACGTTGTATTTCTTTTCCGTCGTGGAGGATGTGGCTATGTTGGTGCATTTCGCCCAAAAGGATGGCGAATTTTTGAGTACGATGATAATAGAAAGCTCTATGAAACAATTCACCGGTTTGGAGAGAATGAAGTAATAGTTAAGGATGAGACATCAATTAATTCTGATGTCACAGAACGTGACATCTACGGAGGTATAAAGGACAAAGCAGACTTTTGCTCAAACTTAATAGTAGAACCAATCGTTTACATACCGGAAGGAGTAGGAAACCCCAACCCTGTTTACCGTCGCACTATCTCGCGCTACGATGCTGGTTATGCGGTGACATTGATGAAACTGCTTGAAGAAAAGAAGTTGAAATAATCTATTTGAAAAATACATAGCCATATGAACTATTGGAATATGCAATTACATCCAAATGACTTAACTTGGAATAGAGAAGTTGAGTTGTTAAAAAAGCATAGTGTTATCGGTTTGGGTGATTGGGATGAGGCTGCAAAGCAACAGCCAAACTTTGAAAACGTAATGCAAATTGGTGATTATGTAATGATTAAACATGGCGGAAGTCTTGTGGCATTAGTACAGGTGGAGAGTGATTACTATAAAAAAGACGAAGATGTTGATGATTTATTATGGTTTCAAAAACGAAGAAAAGTAAAAGTACTTGATTGGTATAATGACCAATATAATTATTCTGTAACATCAAGAAAGACATTGGAAAAATGTATTAATCCGAGTACTGGAACGTACAAGTCAATCATGAATTGGATCTATAGAATTGAAAATAGGAACAATATGAATAAAATAGTAAAATTTTTAGAGGCGAATCACAATCTTATTCTTACTGGTGCCCCTGGTACAGGTAAAACCTATCTTGCCAAACAAATAGCAGCCCAAATAATACTCGGAAAAGAATACAATGAAAAAGCGGCTTTGGATGACGAAAAGAAAAGAATGGAAGAGCAGTGTGGCTTTGTCCAGTTTCATCCGAGTTATGATTACACAGACTTTGTTGAGGGTTTGCGTCCGATTCAAGACGAAAATGGAAACGTTGGGTTTGAACGAAGGGATGGGGTGCTTAAGGCATTCTGTGAAAGGGCATTGAAATCCAGTTTTGCAAAGGGTTCGGATAATTTTGATGAGGTTTGGGATAAATTGATAAGCTACTTAGATGTAAATCCATTCATCGAAATCCCATTATTAACTGGTGCAAGAAACATTCGAATTGAATTGAATGAATACGGAACGGGATTAACGGAGCGGTTGTATTCGGATAAAAATGCAAGTGGAGAAATTGAAAAAGTCAGGGGCCACTCAAAATTTTTCACGAAAGAACAATTATATAATGTTTACCGTGGATTAAAAGGAGTGCCAAGCGGTGGACATGACAATTACAGAAAAGCCATCATTGAATACTTGAAGAAAAACATGGGATTGGTTGAGTATTCTGCAGGACAACATAGTGTTAATGACAAGAAATTCGTCTTTATTATTGACGAAATCAATAGAGGGGACATCTCAAAAATATTTGGAGAGTTGTTTTTCTCAATAGATCCAGGATACAGAGGAATGGATGGCGCTGTAAGGACGCAATACGCCAACATGCAAACCTCACCTAACGAATTTGATATAGCGTTGAAAATAGAAGATTCTAGCAATTGTGGACACTTTTTTGTTCCTGAGAATGTATATATCATTGGAACAATGAACGATATTGACCGTAGTGTAGAAAGTATGGATTTCGCGATGAGAAGACGTTTTGCGTTTAAGGAAATATGTGCCGAAGACCGTATGGATATGATAAAAGAAAACTCGAAACTAGCACAACTTTATCCTGTTATAGAGCAACGTATGAGGAATTTAAACCTTGCAATTCTGACTATACAAAGCCTATCGACAGCTTATCAGATTGGTGCCGCATATTATCTTAAACTGGAGAACTATTTAACAGAAGATGGAACTATTGACGACAGCTCATGGAAGATGCTATGGGACAATCATTTGCATGGATTGCTATTTGAATACTTGCGAGGACTACCCAATGAAAAGAAGGATTTGAATACATTACATCGAGCTTATAATTTGGAAGACAGATATGAGATAAAAGATGGCAAACCCGAAAAAGTGAAAGATAATGCCTAATGTTATTCATCTGACAGACAATAATTATGAAGGGACGCCAATAATGAAAAGCAGCATTCCGGATGTCCTACAAATTGCCAGTATTGGCAGATTGAAGGATGCTCCGGATTTGCTTGTTTTTCCTCATTCATTTTCAGATTTGAAAGATGATGCTGGAGATTTGTCCATTTTAACATTAAAAGATGCTATATTTGAGGAAGGAAAATGTGTGTCAGTAAAGGCTTGTACCGGTAATTTGATGGGATTTGTTGGCATTAATGATACCTCTATAAGTATCCACTCTCGTTTTACGCACAAGAAAGAATGTGGAATTGTAGATGACCGGGCTCAAGATTTCTTTTTGTACTATCTATTGCAAAAGGTTTTTTCAGTTAACGTATTTAGTTTGGAACATACCAGTAGTAACGATGACAAAGTGTTAGATTTCCTTTTGTTTCTGTTCCCAATGATGCTAAAAAAAGCAATGTCACAAGGATTATACAGGGAATATCAAACACGATACTATGATGATGCAAAAGTCAAAGGTGCTATTGATATTAATCGGTTTATTCGTTCCGATATACCATTTAAAGGATCGGTTAGTTACACTACACATGAGCGCAGCTCGGACAACTCCATGACACAACTGATTCGACATACAGTTGAATATATAAAGCGTCATCCTTTGGGATTAAATATCTTGAGTAAGGATAGTGATACAATTGGGTATGTAAATCAAATAATACAAGCCACGCCAACATATAGCCAAAGGGATTGCATGCAAGTGCTAAATGCAAATCGACGACCCAAAGTCCACCCTTATTATACAGCATATACGGATTTGCAACAATTGTGTATCCATATTTTGAGACATGACACTCTAAAATATGGAAAAGAAAAAAATAAAATTCATGGTGTATTATTTGATGGAGCATGGCTTTGGGAGGCCTATTTAAACACTATATTGGAGAAATATGGTTTTAGCCACCCTGATAACAAAAAGGGGGAAGGCGGGCTTCCGATGTTTGAGGAGGCTGACAATGATAAGGAGGTAACGGCTTATTCTCAAACATTATATCCTGATTTCTATAAAGACAACTTTATTGTTGATGCAAAATATAAGCACTTGAATAGTGGTGTTGGTAGGGAAGACTTATATCAAGTTGTATCTTATATGTATTGTATGAAGGCGCAAAACGGTGGTTATGCATATCCTGACGAGAAAAAGTCTGAATATAGAAAACATCAATTGAAAGGGTACAATGGTTATATCCATCTAATGCCATTTCATGTGCCTCAATCTCCAGATAGTTTTAAGCTATTTATAGAAGAAATCAAAAAATCGGAAGACAATATGTCTAACTACATTATGCAGATTCAACATTAATTATGCTCTAGTATGTCGCTGATGAGACCATTATACGGAAGTCCTCTCGCGTTGCGAGAAGATGAAGCGCGTGTACGGTTAGCGATATGTCAAGAGCAAAAAAAATTTCTATGGAGACAAGATTCCCCAACAAAATAATGGTGTGTCACGATGTGGCACACCTTTGTTGTATTTTTGCATTTTGAAAGAGACATATAAAATGCAAGAATATGGAAAAAGAAATCATTTCACCAACAGAACCGAGAAAGGCATGGGACGGAGTGCCAGGATTCACAACATTTGATGATGGCACATCCGATGAGATAGTAATGTCGAAAGTAGCCGAATTAATAGCTAGAGTATTAAAAATGTAAACTAATACTTACATATATGGCAAATAATGAAACTAATGACTTGAGACTGGCTCAAGTTTTTGCAACAAAAGTTTTTCGCATCCCTGATTACCAGAGAGGATACGCTTGGGGAGTACGTCAATGGAACGATCCGTCGTGGTGGATATGGCTACATTGGAGCATTCAGGCCATTAGGTTGGCGTATCTTTGATTACAACGAACGAAAAGAAATCATACACATTTTCGGTCAGCAAGAGCAGGTTAAACCCGTTAACAATGACGACGTAATGAAATACGACATATACAATGGACGTGGTGATGGTGCAGATCTTTGTTCAAATATAATAGTAGAGCCCATTGCATACGTGCCAGATGGGGTGGGTAATCCTGGCGGTGTATATCGTCGAACAATATCGAGATATGATGCTGGTTACGCAGCAACGCTACTTGAATTGTTCAAGAAATAAGAGATATGTTGTATAAAATACAAATTTAATTATATACAAATATAAGCAAATAAGAAACAATTATTATTATGAATTACTGGCTACACAGAATTACAGGCGGTGATGGAGCATTGGAATTTGCTCATCCACTATTGTTCAATAACCGTTATTTATCCATTGGATGGAGCGATTTTTCCGAGGATGTGTTTGTAAAAAATATTAGGGAACACGGAGCAGAATATCTAGATGAGGCGATGCAGAACGCGGGATATGGACTACCTCGGAATAGATGGAATTTGTTTCGTTTCATTAATGAAATGCAAAAAGACGATATCGTGCTTGTCCCCACATGGAATGAGTTCAGTCTATTTGAGATAGCAGATGATATGGTTTTGACGAATCAATCAATAGACGCTTCCTTGCTAAAGAACTGGAACGGGAATTTTGCTCAATTGCAGGAGGATGGCTATTTCCATAATGCAGATGGGGGTTATGTGGATCTTGGATTCTATAGGAAAGTAACTCCCGTTTTACTTAATATTCCTCGTGAAGGGTATGCAGAACAAGACTTATACTCAAGAATGAAAATCAGGCAGACGAATGCTAATATTTCAGACCTGAGAGAATCTGTAGAAAAAGCTAGAAAAGCATTTGCAGAAGGAAAACCTATCAACCTGAAAGAACAGATTGTTGAAGAAGCTGCACCAAAACTGCTAAGTCTAATAGAAAAACTTACCAATGATATCAAGTTTGAAAATTTAGTTGAATGGTATCTAGAATCTCTTGGTGCGAGAATCTATAAACCAAGAAAAAATGAATCTGCCACAGAAGATGGTGATGCGGATCGGGTTGGCTATTTTGATAGCATTAAAACAGCGATAATGGTTCAAGTTAAGAAACATGAAGGAACAACTGATGACTGGGCTGTTCAACAAATAAAAGCTTATAGAGCAAACCATAATTATGGTGATTATCATACCCAAATGTGGGTTATCTCTTCTTGTAAAGAATATAGCGTTGAAGCAAAAAAACTTGCAGAGACTGAGGGGGTTCGATTAATAGATGGAATAGAGTTTGCAAAAATGATTCTAGATGCAGGATTAGAAGGTCTGAATTTTTAAACTTGAGGGGTGATTGTTTCATAGTAATAGTGCAGTAAAAACAATCCACCAATGTGTTTTAAATAGAAGACATATTATCCGTAGGCCATCGCTGACATTTTACAAGGTCAAAGATGAGACAAGTTTACACGATTTCTACTCTTTAGAGATGTTTTTTCCAAATTATATAAAGGTGTGTCACGATGTGGCACACCTTTGTTGTATTTTTGCATTTTGAAATAGACTTAAAAAAATGCAGGAATATGGAAAAAGAACTCATTTCACCCACAGAACCGAGAAAGGCATGGGACGGAGTGCCGGGATTCACAACATTTGATGAGCCAGTCACTGTCAGAGAAGCCTTGGAGACTATTCAGGGAGATTTCTTGGTAGAGAAACAACCCTTGATGCGGATGCCTGACCATGTGTTGGGCTCGTTACTAACGACTGGGCGGCTGCCAAAGGACATTACGCTGTCGGCTCTATCTAGAATGGTTGTCAAAAGCCATCAAGCGACAGTGAACACTCGCGACGATGAAACACTGGGCGTAGTCGGTAAGGATTATGGTATTGTTCAAAACCATCAGGCTTTTGAGTTTATTGACTACCTCTGTAATACGGATGTCAATGGTGGGCATCCCATAATCGAGGCTTGCGGTCAAATCAATCATGGTTCAACAGTCTATTTCAGCGCTAGGATGCCTGTCAATTTCAGAATAGGAGGTGATTCGGGAATAGACGAGTATGTCCTGTTTCATACTTCGCACGACTGCTCTTGTGCTGTTACAGTCGTCATCACCCCAATTCGACTGGTATGTCAGAATTGTTTGAACGCATCGCTGCAATCACGCAATAAGATAACATTCCGGCACTCGAAAAACGTGATGGAACGAATAGACTTGACACGAGAAGACAACCAAACTATGGTTAAACAGATTCTCGGGCTTCATACCAAATACTCCAAGGAGTTTGTTGATTCGTTAGACTATCTTCGACTGCAACGAGTCAGTCATGCTGATGTGGCAGAGTTTGCCACCAAGGTCATTCTCGACGAGGCAAGACAAATAGAACAGGCACGACAGAATAACTGGAATATCCAGTCGGTAGACTCTGTTGCAGAGATAACCAAAAAGAGAATTGGCGAATTGCTGAACTCGATTGAGAGCGGTGTGGGACAGAATGAAAACAGAGGGACAAAACTCTGGCTGTATAACGGGCTGACAACTCATTATGCCAACGATGTCTTCTTCGGTACAACAAAAGACACACCAGAGGAGAGGGCAACACGTCGTTTTAAATCGATTATCGGTGGTGCTGCCAATGATCGGGTTCAAAAGGGGTTTGCATTATTAATGGCATAAAAAGATGATGGTGTCATGCTTTGGAGCACCTTTGTTGTATTTTTGCAATTGGGGAATGGCACGTTAAGGATAATGGAATCATTACATTATAGCAACATACAATATCGTCATCATGAAACTATACGCAGAATCAAGATTTCGGGGATTGGAGACCCCGTGTACGGTTACAGAAGAGGTGACACAAGAGTTTTTGGATAAGGTAATTGAAAGTTCGGAAATATGTGAGAAGATAGGCTTTAGTGTGCAAGTGATTGCCGACATGGTTGTGGAGTTTCCCGATAACAGGGAACGTATCAAAGCAATGATGAAACGGTACCACGCCACACGAGAGCAGGCGCTCTTCGCATTACTGCTGCCTTTTCACGAGGTGCCACTCTATTTTGACAAGGATGAGTATTCCCGACAAATCAAACGCTTGAAGACATTGCGTCGTTTGGTGCAAGATATGCAAGAGGTAAAAGAGGGGAGAAGAGGCTTTTGATATGTTATAAATGGAGAATATGTCTCGTCGCAGAGAATGTTCCAATCGTGGTTCGTTGTGTGTCTTAACCTGTAAAAAGTTGACAGACTGTAAACGAAAACAGGCAAAAGAACCATGAAGTGTAAACCGAATCCGTGATGGTGTAAACCAGATTAGGGATATGACCTAAATATTGTAATCCAATTTAGTTTAACCGTCCCAAATCTGTCAAACAATTCTAGGGATAGTCAGGGGAAAGTCAGTAATCACTATTGCAAAAGCGAACATTCTTTACTTTTATGGAATATATTCCGCAAAAGTTACAACTTTTTTGGAATAGATTCCAAAAAAGTTGTATCTTTGCAGGGTAAATAGTAAAGGATTATGATTGAGCGGACACTATATAAGACTATTGAAAACAAGTTGTTTAACGGCAAGGTTGTTGTTCTTGTTGGGGCGCGTCAAGTGGGAAAAACCACTCTTTTGAAACAATTATTGCGACAGAAAGAGGGTGTATTGTGGTTGAACGGTGACGAGTTGCAGGTACAAAACCTGTTTGCCAATGCTTCAGCTGACCGTCTGCTGTCTGAGTTTGGAGATAACAAGATAGTAATCCTTGATGAGGCACAGCGTATTGAAAATATCGGCCTGCGGCTGAAACTGATTGCTGATTCGGACAGCGACATCCAGGTGATAGCCACAGGCAGTTCTGCATTCGAGTTGGCCAACAAAGTGAACGAGCCACTGACCGGACGCAAATGGGAGTACCAGATGTTCCCGTTGTCGTTTGGCGAGATGGTGGCGCATCACGGAAAACTGAAAGAGATGCGGATGCTTCCACGTCGTCTTGTTTATGGATATTACCCTGAGGTGGTGATGAATGACGGCAACGAGGTGGAGATACTGAAACTGCTGACAGATGCCTATCTGTATAAGGATATCCTTTCGTGGGAGAGCATCAAGCATCCCGACAAACTGCAAACCCTGCTGAGGGCATTGGCCTATCAAGTGGGGTCGCAAGTGTCGTATAATGAATTGAGCCAGATGTGCTCGATGGATAGCAAGACGGTGGAACGCTACATCACCCTGTTGGAACAATGCTATATTATCTTTCGCCTACCCTCGTTTTCGCGCAACCTGCGCCACGAGCTCAAGGCGAGCCGCAAGATATACTTTTACGACAATGGCATACGGAATGCCCTGATAGCCGATTACAACGCTCCGGAGGTGAGGCAGGATATAGGGGCGTTGTGGGAGAATTTCGTCATTGCCGAAAGGATGAAGAGCAACGAGTACTACCATCGGTGGGTGAATCGCTACTTTTGGCGGACCAAACAGCAACAAGAGATTGACTATCTGGAAGAGTCAGGAGGTAAACTACATGCCTATGAGATGAAATGGAATCCGCGAGTAAAAGCATCCATTACCAAGACATTCACCGAGGCATACCCTAATTCCGAATTTCAGGTTATCACGCTTGAAAACATTGCAGACTTCTTGCTGCCCGACCCAAAAGGAGATTGAAGAAGGGTGGAGGAACCATCATGCTGCACATTGGCCGCTGAATGTACTACACTTTGAAAAAAAATATTCTTTTATCGTTATAGGATTATGGAGAACATTAATGACAAGATAATTATCTACCAGACTGCCGACGGGAAGACCAATCTGGAGGTTAAAATGGATAAAGATACAGTCTGGCTGTCTCAGGCACAGATGGCTGAATTGTTTCAGAAGGATAGAACTGTGATTGGTAGGCATATAAACAATGTTTTTAAGGAAGGTGAATTAGATAAAGAAGTGGTATGTGCAAATTTTGCACATACCACTCAACATGGGGCTATCACAGGCAAAAAACAGAAACAAATTGTGACGTTGTATAACCTTGATGTCATCATCTCGGTAGGCTACCGTGTAAAGAGCCAGCGAGGCACACAGTTCCGCATTTGGGCCAACCGTGTGTTGAAGGATTATCTTGTCAAAGGTTATGCTGTGAATGAGCGGATACACAAGGAGCAGATTGGAGAGCTTCGGCAGTTAGTGGGGATGCTTGGCCGCACAATACAGAACCAGCCGTTACTCTCAACCGACGAGACCAACGCGCTCTTCGACGTGGTGACTGACTACACCTACGCCCTCGACACGCTCGACAGCTACGACTACCAACGGCTCACCGTAAGCGACACCACCAAAGAGGCCGCTTTCCATGCTACCTACGACAACGCCATGCAAGCCATCCTCTCGCTGAAAGAACG
>JAEEGG010026942.1_pt1 | contig 10933 bp, 13 predicted proteins | sample 9134161 | NCBI WGS metagenome assembly JAEEGG01 (sample SAMN16246543, study PRJNA631951) | gut metagenome | biome: gut microbiome; feature: rumen; material: CR-attached | host: Bos | place: Iran: Karaj | collected 2018-10
AAAAGATTAAATATAAAAATGATGCTCTTTTAGAAATTGCTTATTTATCTGATGGTGGAATGAGAGATGCATTATCCATACTTGATCAAATATCTAAAAACAAAGAAAAAATTACACTGGAATTAGTTGAAAGTCAGTTTAAAACTGTTTCAAAAAAGAATATTGATGATTTAATTAATGCAATTGAGGAAAATAATACTGGAAATGTAATTCAAATACTTAAAGATTTTAAGGATAGAGCGGTAGATTATAAGAATTTAGTTAGAAAAATAATAGATGGATTAAGTAATAAAGCTAAAAATATAAAAGATAAAAGTAGCAGTAGACTTAGTTTTAAAGATTATAAAAAATTAATTATTGAATTATCTGAAACATTAATTAAAGTAAATATAAATATTGATTCATTCATAATATTAGAAATGATTTTGCTAGATTATATGGACAGTAAGGAAATACCTAAACCGGTTGAGATAAGGGAAGAAGAAAGTATTAAACCAGTTGTCGTATATACAAAAAAAGACAATAAAGATTTTGTAAAAATAAGAATTAATAATTGCTTTGTAAATGCAAAGAAGGATTATTTAATTCATTCAAAAAAAGAAATACAAACAGTTATTGAATCAGTAGATATAAACGGAAAAGTAAAATCAGCTCTTACTGATAGTAGTATTGTAGTTGCATCTGATGAATATATTGTTCTTAGTTGTAATAATAAACGTCAGGCAACTTCTCTAAATAATATTGTAAAGGAAATTGAAAATGAAATAAAAAGAGTAATAAATAGGGAATACAAATTAGTGTTTATTAGTGAAGATGATTGGAATAAAGAAAAAGAGGAATATGTTAATAATATAAAAAATAAAATTAGCTACAAATACATAAAAGAAGAAATAGTAGATGATAATGTTGAAGTAAATGGTGTATTTGATAAAAGTAAAGTAGAAATAATATAAGGAGGTGATATAAATGAATATGCAAAATATAATGGCACAAGCACAAAGAATGCAAAGAGAAATAAATGCTAAAAAAGAAGAATTAGAAAAGATGGAATTTGTTGGTAAATCAGAATGGGTAGAAGTTACATTTACTGGTGGAAGAGTTATTAAGAATGTAAAAATAACGAAAGATGGCGCTATTTCTGAAGAAGATAAAGAAATATTAGAAGATATGATTCAAATAGCAACAAAGGATGCTTTTGTAAAAATAAATGATGCTATGGCAGAAAAATTAGGTCAATATGCTGGGGCATTAGATGGGTTGATGTAATATGATTTATCCAGATGAGTTACAAAAATTAATTAATTATTATAAGAAATTACCAGGTATTGGCGAAAAATCTGCGGAAAGAATGGCACTTGCCACAATAGATTTTTCAAAAGAAGATGTTGATAATTTTGCGGAAACAATGGTAAATTCTAAAGAAAAGTTGCATCCATGTAAAATATGTGGTCATCTAACAGAAGATGAAGTATGTCATATTTGCAGTGATAAAAAAAGAAACAAAAATGTAATATGTGTTATTGAAGATTATAAAAGTGTGTTTTCTTTTGAAAAGGTAGGTAATTTTAATGGAGTATATCATGTACTAGGAGGATTAATATCACCAATGGATAATATTGGCCCAGAAGATATTAATTTATCATCTCTAGTTAAAAGAGTTGAAGAACTTGATAATCCAGAATTAATACTTGCTTTAAAGTCATCAATTGAGGGAGAAACTACAACACTATATATTAAAAAGATATTTGAGAAGAAAAACGTAACTATATCTAGATTATCTTATGGTATACCAATGGGTGCAGAAATAGACTATTTAGATATTATTACATTAGATAAGGCATTAGAAGATCGCAAAAAGATATCTTAATATATTTATAATTAGTGAATATATTTTAATAGGTGATTAATATGATGAGAAGACTGGGAACTTTATTAAGAAAGATTGTTTTCTCTTTTGGTTTAATATATGGAGTAAATATTATACTAAATAAAGTTGGTATATATATACCGATTAATTATATTACATTAGGTATAACAACTATCTTGGGAGTTCCTGGATTATTATCATTATTTGCGATACTTTCTATTATTTGAATAGGAGGTATAAAATGAATTTGTTAGAGGAATTAAGTGTTTATTATCAAAATGGGAATTTAGCGCATGCTTACTTAATAACTACTAATAATATCGAAAAATGTATGAAGACTCTTTTAAATGTTATAAAGAGCATTTTTTGCATGCAAAAATATGAAGAAAATTGTAATAAATGTTCTTTATGTCATTTAATTGATTTAGGTAACTTGCCTAGTTTAAAGATAATTGAACCAGATGGTAGTTTTATTAAAAAAGATCAAATTAATAGTTTAATAAGTAGTTTTTCTAAATCATCACAATTTACTAAAGAAAATATATATATAATAAAAAACTGTGAAAAGATGAATAAAGAGTCAGCAAATACTATATTGAAGTTTTTAGAAGAACCAAATGATGATGTAATTGGTTTCTTTATTACAACTGATATTAGCAATATACTTCCTACTATTCAAAGTAGATGTCAACATATTGATGTAAATTATAACAATAGTGTTTGTGAAAATTTAAATATTCCTGAAGAAAGATATCAAGAATTATATACTATTGTTAAGAAATATTTAGAAGTAATTGAAACAAATAATAAAAATCTTATATTAAATAATAAAGAATATCTAAACGATTTGGAAAAAGAAGATATTATTAATATATTTAAAGTTATTCTAGATATATATAAGAATAAATTGGAAAGTACATATGGATATGATAATAATTATCATGAGTTAAATTATTTAGATAGATTATCAAGAAATAATATTAAATCTAAAATTAATTTAGTAAGAGAAATATTAAACGAATTAATGTATAATGTAAATATAGATTTGTTGTTAGATAGATTTATAATAGAAATGGATGGTATTAATAATGAAGTTATATAGTGTTATATTTAAAAATAATGGTAAAGATTACTATTTTAATGGTAATGATGATTTAGAAAAGGGAGATAATGTAATTGTTGAAACTGAAAGAGGAGAACAATTCGGAGAAATAAAAAACATTCTATCTGATCCAGCAGATGAAGAAAAATATAAGAATATATTAAAAAAGGCTGATAAAGATGATGTTGAAGAATACCATAGATTATTAAAAGAAAATGATATAGCTTTAAAGAAATGTAAAGAATTAGTTGAAGAATTAGATCTTAATATGAATGTTATAAGCGCAAATTTTAATTTTAATAAAACACAATTATTATTTAATTTTGTATCTGAAGAGAGAATTGATTTTCGTGATTTAGCTAAAAAACTAGCTAGCATATACCATACAAGAATAGAATTAAGACAAGTAGGAGCCCGTGATAAAGCAAAAGAAGTTGGCGGAGTGGGTATATGTGGTCAAGAATTATGCTGTATAAGATTTTTAAATCATATTGATGCAATATCAATGAATATGGCTAAGAATCAAAATCTAGCGCTTAACCCATCAAAAATTAATGGTGTATGTGGAAGATTATTATGCTGTTTAGAGTATGAAGACGAAGAATATATAAAGTGTGGTAAAGGTATGCCAAGTATTGGCGAAACAATAAAAACCAAAAATGGTGATGGTACTGTAATAAGTGTTGATGTTCTTAACAGAAAATGTAAGGTTATTATTGGAAGTAATAAAGAGGAAATTAGTTTTAATGAGAAAAAAGGTAATAAATGATTTATTTGATTATGGATTAAAGATATATCAAATACCAGGATATTTCAAATTTTCTTTAGATTCAATATTATTAGCTGAATACATAAAAGTATCTAGTAGAACCAAAGAAATCTTAGATTTATGTACTGGTAATGCATCAGTGCCATTAATACTATCAACAAAAACAAAGGCAAATATTGAATGTTTTGAAATTCAAAAAGTAATATATGAGTTAGGATATGAATCAATTAAATATAATCAATTAGATAATCAAATTAAAATATATAATGATAATATTATAAATATAAATAATTACGTAAGTAATAAAAAATATGATATAATTACCTGCAATCCCCCATATTTTAAGATTAGTGATAGTAGTCAAATAAATTTAACTGATGAACTTGCTATTGCAAGACACGAAATAAAAGTCAATTTAGAAAGTATTTTTAAAATAAGTAGTGAGCATTTAAATGATAAGGGAGAGTTTTATTTAGTACATAGGGTAGATAGATTAGATGAAATAATAATAAATGCTAACAAATATAATCTAAACGTTAAAAATATTGAATTAATTAAGACGAAAGAAGATAACAAGCCATATATTGTTTTAGTAAGATGTATAAAAAATTCAAAATATGGTATAAAAATAAATAATGTAATTAATATAGATAAATTAGTTACATATAAAAATTTATTTAAGGAGGAATAATGAAATTAGTAGTGGGACTTGGTAATCCTGGTAAAGAATATAAAGATACTAGACATAATATTGGATATTTAGTCTTAGATAATTATCTAGGCGATGTTATCTGGAAAGAAAGACTGGATGCATATTATTATAAAAAGAATGATATAGTATTTATTAAACCAACGACATATATGAATTTATCTGGATATGCAGTAAAAAAATATATGAATTACTATAATATTGATATAAGAGATATTTTAGTTATTCAAGACGATCTAGATATGCTAGTTGGTACATATAAATTGAAAAAGAATAGTTCCTCTGGTGGACATAATGGAATAAAATCAATTATCCAAGAACTCGGTACTGAAGAATTTATAAGATTAAAAATAGGAATTGGTAAAGATAAAAAAATACCTATAGATAAATATGTGCTTTCAAAAATTCCATCAGAAGATATGATAATAATTAAAGATAATTATGAAGAATTTAATAAAATTATTGATTTATTTATAAAAGAAGGCGGAGATAAAGCAATTCAAAAATATAATATTGAATAGATGGTGTAATATGAATTTATGTAAGTATTTTAATTTAAATTTTAATAGTACTACATATGGGTTAACTAATGAGTTAATCGCTTTTTACGTGGAAGAAATAGAGAAAAAGTATAATAAAAATATAATTATACTAACTAGCAATTTATATGAAATGAATAAATTATATAACAGTATATCTACGAGATGTAGTAATACAGCAATGTTTCCGATGGATGATTTTATTGCTTCTAAAGTAGTGGCAGTATCTCCTGAGTTTGAACTTCAAAGATTAAAAGTGCTAGATGAATTAAGAGAATCTAATAAAATAGTTATTACAGATTTAATGGGATACTTAAAATACTTGCCTGATATTTTTAGTAACAATACTATAGTATTAGAAAAAAATAAAAGTTATAAAAGAGATGAATTAATTTTAGAATTAGACAAGCTGGGTTATAAAAGAGAATCAATTGTTACTACTACTGGTGAATATTCTGTAAGGGGGTTTATCATAGATATCTATATTATAAATGAAATACATCCTATTAGAATAGAATTTGATGGTGATTTTGTTGAGTCTATTAGATATTTTGATGAATCAACACAAAGAACAATAAATGAAATAGATAAAATAACTGTTAATAGTTTTAAAGAAGTAAATACAACCAGCAAAAATTCTTTATATGATTATACCAAGGATGGAGTAGTAATCTATTATAATAAAGATCAAATTGATGTTTCATATAATAAATTATGTGAAGAAATAACTGAATACAAAAAAGAAAATTCTGATGAAGATAAATATATGTATGAATTAAATGAAATACATCCTAAGTATGAGTTATATATTGATACAATTAATAATATGTTAGATTATCAAATAAAAGAATTGTCTCCATTTAATGAAGATTTTGAATTATTAAAAGATAGTGTTATAAAATGGGAAAAAGAAGGAAAGCAAGTATATTTTTATTTAAATAGTAAGAGTGAAATAGATAAAATAAAAGAGATAATTCCTAATGTTAAGATAGTTAAAGAAAAATTAAATAAAGGATTTATTATAGATAATATAGTATGTATATCTGATTATGATATTGGAGTTCATGCTACTAATGAAATTAAGTATAAAAATAACTTACATATAGGTAAAAGAATAAAGAGTTATGAATCACTAGAAAAAGGAGATTATATTGTTCATATTAATCATGGAATAGGTATATATAATGGATTAGTATCATTAAAAAAGGGAAATCTAGAAAAAGATTATATTCAACTATTATATGCTGACAATGATAAAATATATGTTCCAGTAGAGAAGATAAATAATATTTATAAGTATACAGATAAAGATGGTACTAAGCCAAAACTTAATAAACTTAATTCTACTAGTTGGATTAAAACTAAGAATTATATTAAAAGTAAAGCTAAAGACATATCTAAATATCTTTTAGATTTATATGCTAAAAGAAGTAATATAAAAGGAATATCTTATAAAGATTATGTTGATGAAGAAGTGTTTGCTAGTAATTTTAGTTATACAGAAACAAGAGATCAACTAAAAGCTATTAATGAAATAAATAATGATTTAAAAAGCGTAATACCAATGGATAGATTACTTTGTGGTGATGTTGGTTTTGGTAAAACAGAAGTTGCAATGAGAGCAATATTTAAAACAGTTATAAATAACTATCAAGTATTATATTTATGTCCTACTACAATACTTGCTAAACAACAATATAATGTTATAAAAGAAAGATTTAAAGATATACCAGTAGAGATAAGATTATTAAATAGATTTACTAGTCAAAAAGAAGAAAAAGACACACTAGATAAATTAGAAAAAGGAACAGTAGATATAGTAGTTGGTACACATCGTATCCTTTCTGATTATATTAAACCATCTAAATTAGGAATACTTATTGTTTATGAAGAGCAAAGATTTGGTGTAAAACATAAAGAGAAGATAAAAGAATATAAAAATGATGTCAATGTTTTAACACTATCTGCAACTCCTATTCCTAGCACATTAAAAATGGCCCTATCTGGTTTAAGAGATTTATCTATTATAGATACACCTCCAATTAATAGATATCCCGTTCAAACATATGTAATAAAAGAACAGGATTTACTAATAAAAGATGCTGTATATAAGGAAATGGCTAGACATGGTCAAGTATTCATGTTATATAATAATATTGATAAAATAGAGGAAAAAGTAGATAAAATAAGTAAGTTAATACCTGAAGCGAGAATATGTTATGCTCATGGTAAAATGAGTAAAGATAAACTTGAGAGTATTATGCAAGATTTTATTGATTATAAGTATGATATTTTATTATGTACTACTATTATAGAAAATGGTATAGATATTGCTAATGCAAATACATTAATTGTATTTGATTCTGATCATTTTGGTTTGTCTCAACTATATCAAATTAGAGGAAGAGTTGGAAGAAGTGATAGAATTGCTTATGCATATTTACTTTATGATAGCAAAAAAATGATTAATGAAATAGCAGTAAAAAGATTACAGGCAATCAAAGAATTTACAGAACTAGGAAGTGGTTATAAAATTGCTATGCGAGATTTATCCTTAAGAGGTGCCGGCGATATCTTTGGTAGTGAGCAAGCTGGTTTTGTTGATTCTGTTGGTATTTCTTTATATATGAAATTAATTGAAGATGAGATAAAGATATTAAAAGGTGAACAAGTAGAAGAAGACGAAGATGATAGTCAAAATGTCATTGAAGTATCTACACATATTAGTGAAGATTATGTAAGTGATGAAGATATTAAGATTGAAATTCATCAAAAAATTAATGAAATAGATAGTTTTGATAAATTATTAAGTATTAAAGAAGAATTAGAAGATCGTTTTGGCAAAATTGATGAGACATTAGAAATATATATGTATGAAGAATGGTTTAATAATTTATGTAAGAAATTAAATATTACAAAAATAGAAAAGAATGAAAGATTTATATCAATATATTTACCAGAGGAATTATCTAGTACTATTAAAGGTGACAAATTACTATTTGAAGTAATGAATATTTCTAATAAATTTAATATTGGATATCATAATAAAATGATTAATATAACATTATTTTATAAAGGTTTAGATAAACATTATATTTTTTATTTAGTTAAACTAATAAACGTGATAAAAGATAACAATTAGTTATCTTTTTTTGTATATATAATTAAAAATTATTCAAACTAGTTATTAGGGAGTGAATATCTTGCAAAGAAGTGGTATTACAAGAAAAATAGATGAACTAGGTAGAATAGTTATTCCAAAAGAAATGAGATATAACCTAGGTATTAGAGATGGAGATGCCTTAGAGATATATGTTAATGATAATTCTATTGTTATAAAAAAATATTCAAGTATAAAAAAAATAAATAATTTAAGTAGTAATTTATGTGAATTAATAAACGAAATATTTAATGTTGATATAATTATTACAGATAGAGATAAGGTAATATCTTCAAACAATAGAAATCTAATAAATATAGAATTAGATAATAATTTAAAAAAATTAATAGATAATAGAGAAATATATATTAGTAAACTTAAAGAAAATATTATGAATAATAGTGGTTACTTTTATATATATCCCATAATAACGGAGAATAATTCCTGTGGATTAATTATTATAGTTACAGATAGTTTAAAAGAAGAATATAAAAAATATGCCAAAATTGTTCAAAAATTATTAGTATATCAATTAGATATTGCATAATCATTATTAGTATGTTAGAATATCAACTTGTTTTAGGGGGAAAAAGCATGGGAAAGAAAAAGAATTATACTAAAGCAGAAATTGAATTAACAGAAGAATTAATGATGGCATTCTTAGCTAGTGCATTACCTACTGATGAATTTGCATCATTAGCAAAAATAACACCAAGAAGAGTTGAATTAATAGATGAGATTGGAGAACAATGTTCACCTAATTTATATGAAGCTTATATTGCAGAAAGAAACCGCAGAGATTTCCTTCAAGGATTACATATTGATGAAGAATTACATAAATTATTAAACTATATAGAAAACGGAGTATTAGTTAATGGTGTTATTAGACCATTTAATATGATAGATTTCTTTATTAATATAGATCTTGATTACAGAAAATTATACTCTTATTCAAAGATGTTAGAAAAAGAAGAAGATCAAGAAATAGTAAAGGATTTCTTCCGCAGAACAAGATCTTACTATTATCACATTCCTGTTATTGGTCAAAGAATGTTAAGAACTTCATTTACTTATCCTGGAAGAGTAGATGTAGATGGAAATGTTATAAGTACTAAAAGAGTATTAAATTTAGATGAAAAAGAAAGAATTTTAAGATTTTTAGAAAGTAAAAATGTTCCATTCAACGAATTTACTTTAAATGAAGCGTTCAGATTATTTGCTTATGGTTTATTAGATATTGATGAGCCAACTCAAGAATTATCTAGATAATTTATACAAGATATGATAAACTATCTTTAGTAAAGATGGTTAAATATTAATTCATAATTAAAGATATATCATCTTTATTTATGAATTTTTTTATGGGTGGTTATATGAAAGTAATTATATTTGATTTAGATGATACGTTAATAAAATGGAAAGATGAGTATATTTCTTTTTTAAAAGATGTATTATTAGAAATGAATTATCACTTTAGTGATGAGTTGATTAACAAAATAAACTGGTGTATTGATGATAATGAAAAACATCATGATATATTATCTAAAGAGGAATTGTTAGATTATATTAATACTAATTGTAATATTAATCTTCCAATTGAGTTTATAAATAAATTGGTGGAAAGACATAAAGAATGTGTATATGAAGATAAAGAATTAATTGATGTTATAGATTATCTAAGTAAGAAATACGATTTATATGTGATAACTAATTATTTTACAGATACTCAAAAAGAGAGATTAAATAGAATGGGAGTATTAAAATATTTTAAAAATGTCTATGGAGCAGATATTAATTATATTAAGCCAAATAAAAAAGCATTTAATATAATCTTGGATAAATATAATGCCAGTGATTGTATATCAATCGGAGATTCTTTAAATAATGACATAATACCAGCATTAGAACTTGGTATGAATGCTATATGGAAGACAAATAGTAAGTCTAGTGAATATAAAACATTTAATGAATTAAAAGAGTTAAAGGAGATATTATGAGAAAATTTGAAAAAATAAGTTTTAAACAATTTAAAAAAGACATTAGTGATGATAGAAAATTATATGATAGTATAGAGATTCCTAAAAGAAGCACTAGTAAAAGCGCAGGATATGACATAAGAAGTATGGAACATGGAATAATAAAAGTTGGAGAAGCTATGAACTTTAAGACAGGTCTTAAAGTATCCATGAATGAAGATGAAGTATTATATGTTTATAGCCGTAGTTCTTATGCCTATAAATACAATGTTTGTTTAATGAATAATGTTGGAGTGATAGATAGTGATTACTATAATAATCCAGATAATGAAGGCCATTTTCAAATAAGATTAGTTAATTTGGGTGATAAAGATTTTGAAGTAAATATTGGAGATAGAATAGCTCAAGGAGTATTTATGAAATATTTAACTGTTGATAATGAAGAATTAATTAATAATAAAAGATCTGGTGGAATTGGATCAACAGGTAAGTAGGTATAATCATGTTTACTGATACACATTGTCATATATATAGTGAATATTATAATAATATTGATTCAGTCATTAATGAATCAGTAGATAATAAAGTAAATAGATGGATTAATAATGGTTGCGATAGAGAGTCTAATAAAGAAGTATTATCTTTAATAGATAAGTATAATAATATGTATGGAGCAATTGGTATTCATCCTGAAAATGTTTTAGATTATACTTCAAGTGATTTAAAATCTATTGAGGAAAATTTAAATAATAAAAAAAGATTAGCAAGTGGAGAAATAGGTTGAGATTACCACTATAGGAAAGATAATAAA
>JAEEGG010026947.1_pt1 | contig 10932 bp, 12 predicted proteins | sample 9134161 | NCBI WGS metagenome assembly JAEEGG01 (sample SAMN16246543, study PRJNA631951) | gut metagenome | biome: gut microbiome; feature: rumen; material: CR-attached | host: Bos | place: Iran: Karaj | collected 2018-10
TTTTTAGATACTAAATATAAATCTAATTGTTCACCAAGATAACCTATGTTTTGTAAATAATTATCTTTCTTCTCTGAATAGAATAAAAGGGAATATTCTTGTCCTCTAATCTTTGATGTTTTCTTAACTATTCTCATTTTAACTTTAATATCATCATATAGAGGTTTTAATTTATCAAATTCTTTTTCAATATCATCAAGTTCTTCTTTAGTTATCTTTTCATTACCAATATTTCTAAATAAATGAAAAGATTTTCTTTTGAAGATCATATCATATAGTTCATTATTCATAATCTTTTTTCCATCTCTTTAATGTTGGAAATACTTTTTCACAATGTTTTCGCATCTCTTCATTTGTCATACCTGCTTGTTCTCCATATTGTGAGCACATATCAATATATTCTTCCATTGTTACTTTATCAATAAATTCTCCATCTTTATAACAATATTTACAATAATCACTATTAAGACTACCATCCTTATTTGTTCCATAGATATCATTAGTCATTGGCATACTACAACTTTGACAAATCATTTCTTTCATATATCCTCCTATTAAAAATACCATTCATATATTAATGAAATATTTAAAAATTTATAATAATAACCAATTAATACTAATACAATTATTGAAATATTAATAAGTATTAATAAGGCAATATGTTTTCTTCTCTCTTGAAATAAATTAGCGATAAATTCACGAATTAAAGCATTTGTATAGAAGTACCATTTTGTAGGGCTTCCCATACCTTCACATTCAATTCCTTGTTTACTTGCGATAACACCACTTCTAAAAACATGATAATTTGTTGTTGAAAAACTAATCTTAGCATCTTCTTTAATCTTTTCTATCTTCTCTTTAGAATATTTCATGTTTTCAATAGTACTTGTTGATTTATCTTCAATAACAATTTGTTTTTTATTAATTCCTTTACTAATTAGATATTCTTCAATAGCTTTAGCTTCAGCTTTAATTTCATCATCACCCTTACCACCAGATGGCATATAAATAATCTTTTTCTTTGTTTCCGCATATTGTTTATCTGCAAATTCAATAGCTTTATCTGCTCTTGCTTGTAATAAAGGTGGTAAAGTACCATCACTTCTTAGTTTAGAACCTAAGATTATAATAACATCTTTATCAAATTTAGGAGTATGTCGTGCTGCCATAATATTACAATATAGAGTTGCTATAATCAAAGTATAAAAATAAGATAATGTAACGTTTAAACTTAAATCGATGCTTGTTTTAACAACTAAGGCAACTCCATGTTTAACTAATTTAGTCGTCAATAAATAAACCGCTTGAGTTCCAAAAAGACCTATTAAGGCAAAGAAACCTAGAAAAATACCTAATAAATTACGATAACCAAATCCTTCTTTTTTTATTAAGATAATATTTGTAATAATACTATAAATTGATAAAACAATAATACATGGTAATGTTAACATTGCAAAAAAAGAAAATGATCTTAATGTATTATTATAAATATCAATAATATTTAATATTTTCCAGTTTCTAATTAATAATTCAATATTTCTTAGAATATTAATATTAATAAATACTAATAATCCTAAATTCATAATAATATCATAAGAATAATGATATTTTAGATACTGCTTTCTTATATAAAGAGCACATCCATAAGATATTCTAATTAGATATAAAATAATAATAATTTGAATTGCTTTACTCAATTGAACATTATTAGATAAGTCAGTTCTTTTTAAAATCATTATAGATAATGCAATAAATAATAAAGTAATTATTAAGTATATTATTCTTCTTTTTTTCATATATACCTCAACACAACCTTATTATAAAATAAGTTTATATAAATAAAAAGATGAAATTTTCTATTTCATCTTTTATCTTTATAAATTAATAGTATTTCCACATTGTTGACAAACAGCTATTCTTCTCTGAGTATTAACAGCTTTTTGTTTTTTATGACCAAATATTTTAAATATTAAAGCCGGTATCGTAAAAACAAGCCATTTAACAAAGATCCACCACCAACCAATGAATATCCACCACCAAATACTATGATGTTGATTCTTTAAAGTAACTTCATTTATTACTTGAACATTCATATGATTACTTCCACAACGAGGACAAACTAAAATACTATTTTGTTGATACATTGGTTGTTGATACATATTTTGATTATTATTCATTTTTCTCTCCTAACAAAAGTATATGTTTTTTTATTTTAAAAGTAAATTAAATATTTAAGAATACATCACTAAGTTTATAACCTGTTTTTTCTAATTCTTTAATAACATTTAAATATGCATTTTTAGCTGATTTTTCTTGTTTACTAATTCTTTTATGCATTTCTTCGTATGATATTTTACCAACTGAATCTTCACAATATTCTACATCTATATTATTTCCCTTTGCTTTAAAATAACATGCTTTAAACCATCTTATATCTTCAAAAACACTTATACTTGCACCACTTCCATAATAATTAATTTTCCAATAATCACTATATAACATATCATATGTTTCTGCACGACCATATTTTCTAACAATTTTCAAAAAGTTTTTTCTTAAATCTCTTACTTCTTTAATTGTTAGCCACTTACCAGTTGAAGCTAATCTTTCATTTTTAACATTTAATCTTACTTTCTTTACTACTTCATTATTACCTTTATCTTTTACTTTTATATTTAAATGATAAATATTACCTGATGCTGATACCTCATATGTTAATTGGAGATTTTTATCTTTGTCATCAGAATATTCAACAATTGAATTGATATATTCATCATTTATTTGAGAATAAGAATCTACATTAATCTCACCTACTTTTATTTCTAATTTAGGTGGAATAAAATCAACATCTCCATTTATGAATTCATAATAGATATGATCTTCAAAACTAGCAACATAACCTTCTATATCATTGTTTGTTTTAATATGTACCCATTGATATTTACCTTTTTGTTCATGATCTATAACATCAAAGATACTTCCTTTTTGAACAACACCTACTATTTCAGAATTAATAACTTTTTCTTTTCTAATATTTAGTTGATCTGTTGTAATCTTTATTTGTAACTTATTATTACTTTCATTTGATGTACCAATAAGTTTACCATCTTTTGTTCTCTTTTCAACTAAACCACATCCTGTTAATGTAATAATTACACACATAATTAATATACTTAATAAGAATCTTTTCATAAACACTCCCAGAATTATTATAACATATTTTATTTTTTAACTTTCTTTACTAATTTTTTTATTCCATAAATAACAAAGAATATAAGATTAAACGCAAAGAAATATAAAATTAACATTATTATGGTATTTAGAAAACCTAATGATGCATTATTAAGTTTAGTACCAATATCTTCAAATATTGGAATACTTCCCAAATTTTTATACATCATAAAATCCCAATTAAAGATATAATCAAGAGGTATGACAATTAAAGAAAATAATACATGAAATACAAAACCTTTAAGTAATGTTTTATAATTATAATCCACATAATTAGTTACAATTAGTAATAGACCTATAAAAACCATTACAAAATGCCATATCATTGAATACATTGCTCCAAATGATAGAAAGGGATAATATTTAAAAGCATTTAAAAATAGCATCGTAGCAAAGCCACCAACGATACCACCTGTTACAATCCAACTTGTAGAATAATCTTTTGTCTTTCCCTTTGTAAAACCCGCTAAAAGATAAGCAAGCATTGGAAGAGAACATGTATCAAGTGGTAATAAACCGGTATTAAAAGAACCAGAATACTTTATATCATATATTGATTCCCATGTTGTTTTCGATAAATAAAAAACGATTAAAAAGATGCCCATTATTCTAATAATCTTCTTAATTTTCTCACGAGACGATTTTCTAAGTAAAATTAATAATATTACTAATAAAACTACTGAAATAATGAGATACAAATATTGAGGAAATGATCCATAATCTTGTCCATTATATCCAACTATATTATATTTATAATCAAAAAAATTATAATCACCATGAAACATTGCAATCACCATAATAAATTATAACATAATAAAAAAGCTTAAATAAACTAAGCTTTCTTTTTTTTCTTTGGTAATAATAATATTATTATTACAACAATAATCATTATTAATACAACATACCAATAATGAATTAATACTTTAATTATAGATATTTTAATAACAGTATTAAGAATTACATCTTCATTACCTATAAGTTCATCTTCAAAATAATAGTTTATGGTACCTATTTTTTCATCTTTTTTACTAATAAAACTTATTTCTTCTAAACCATTATATTCAATTCTTAATTTGTTTTTATCATAATCACTTGGTAAAAACTTTTTAATATCTTTACTTGCTTTAATTTCATAATTATCAATCTTACTTAAATTAACAGGGATTGTTTTAATAACTTGATCTTTTTTCACTAATAATTCATCTTGATAATTATTTTTTAAAAATTCTATTAAATTTAAGTTATCAACAATATTATTATAATAAATACCTTTTTGCGTTGCCTTTAAAGTTACTATTATCATATTATGACCATTAATATCACTTAAAGATGATAAAACATAACCAGCTTTCTTTGTATGACCTGTTTTACTACCTATTATTGGACTTATATCTAATTTTGTACCTTTAGTATAAAGATATATCGTTGATTTAACTTTTAAACCATTAGATAAAGTATACTCTTTAGTAGTATATATATCTTTAAATAATTCATTTTTTAAAGCATAAGTAAGAAGAATTCTAACTTCATCTACTGTTGAATAATGATTAGGGGTATCAAGTCCTGTAACATTAACAAAATGGGTATTAGTTAAACCAATCCTTTTAACTAAATCATTCATTTTTATAACAAATTTATCAATACTACCACTAGTTAGTATCGCAAGAGCATTAGTTGCATCGGCTCCACTAGGAACCATTGATGCATATAAAAGATCTCGATATGTAACAACATCTCCAGCTTTTAATCCCGCAACACTCGCTTCATTAGAAATGGTATTCAATATCGTTTTGGTAATTGTTACCTTTTTATCTAAATCATCAATATTTTCAATTGCTGTTATGGTTGTTGCTATCTTAGTAAGAGATGCAATTGATACTTGGCTTTTAGAATCTATTTCATATAATACTTTATTATCCGATAAATCATATATTTCAACATTTTTAGAATCTAGTTTTGGATAAGTTAAAGCACTAACATAAAACGGTATTAATAATAATATTAATAACAATTTATTTTTCATAGTGCCTCCTTATTCTAATTAATTATATTTATAGAAACCTTCTCCTACTGATTTTCCACTCTTACCAGCATTAATATATTCATCAAGAATTCTTAACATACCATCATAATTATATGGTAACATCATCTTACGAAGAAGTGGATCAAATAAATTTGGTACTTTTTGATATTGAAGAACAATATTTCTTGCCGTTTCAAGACCAACAGTATCAATAATTTGGAATGGTCCTTTTGGAGCTCCTGTTCCATATACCCATGCTTTATCAATTGTTTCTGGTTCAGAAATACCATTAGCTAGTAAATCCATTGCACTTAAAAGTAAAGGTACTAACATTGAATTCAATAAGTATCCTGACTTCTCACTTTTAGCTACAAGGGGAATCATGTGAATAGCTTCAGCAAAGGCAGAGATTTCATCCAAATATTTTGGATCAGTATCTTCCTGACACATTACCTCAGCAATATTATTTTTCCAAATACTATTAGCAAAATGCATTGCTAAATACTTCGTTGGTCTTCCTGTGTACTTAGCTAATTTAGAAGGAAGTAAAGTACTGGAATTAGTTACAATTACAGTTTTTTCTTCCAATAATGGTGCAATTTGTTCATAAAAAGCTCTTTTAACATCAAATATTTCAGTAATTGACTCAATTAACAAATCACAATCTTTTAATGCGGTTTCTTGATCTGTTTCTATATAGATATTATCAAGGATAGCATTAACTCTATCTAAACAAACTTTCTTATTAAACTTATTAATATCCGCAATACCTCTTGCCCAATTACTAGGATCTTTTCCTTCTGGTGTATCCATTTTAAGAATTGTTTCAAGATATGTTCTTTTTAAATTATCAATCTTTTTGATTAATTCTTCTCTTGAATCTTCTTCTCTAATTAATACGGTTACATTAAAACCTGAATATGCAGTTTGGAAAGCTATTTGACTTCCTAATATACCTCCTCCTGCAACAACAATCTTTTTATAATTCATTCTATCCTCCTAATTTTAATTATAGCATGGGAAGATATGAATTGTACCTTACTAAATATATTGGTTTACATAAAAAAATATCCACAATTTTGTGGATATTTTTAATATGTATGATACCAAATAACGACATTCGCGCTTTTTCGAAAAGTATCGCCTTCTTCGAAATTAGTTTTACCACCAATAGATATCTCTTTAACATCACCATCTTGATTAAATAAACCAATTACCAAATCATCAACAGCTCTTGTTTCAATATTTCGAAAACCTAAATCTTTTAGTTCAACAATTACTACTTCATAGTTTTTACCTTCATAGTAACTACTATCTTCAGGCATTTCAACAAAAAAGATTGAAAAGATACCATATAATAGTAAAAATATAACTGGAATAGCAAAATATAAAAGAAATCCTTTTATGACACCCTTTGTTTCTCTTTTATCCTTTTCTTTATTTTCTTCTTTCTTTTGTTCAAAATTTTTCTTGCGCGATTCTAACTTAACTGCTTCTACTCTTCTTAATTGTGAAGCTTCATCATCAATTAAAAACTCTGTTCCGCAATAAGGACAAAATATTTTATCGTGTCCACTATCAACACTTAACTTAGCCTCACAACTAGGACAGGTTAATTTAATTGTTTTCATATAATTACCTCATTATTGAAAAGAAATTGACAAATAATATGATCCCATAACATCAGTAGCTTGGATTGTTAAATTCAATGTAGCACCTTTATTTACTACAAATTCTTTATATTCTTTAGATAAATCAATAGTTGAAGTTGTAGTTTCAGCTCCTACCATTTCTTTTATATCCCCAAGTTTAACTGGTTCAATTCCTAAAGCAGATGTTGCCATTTCACTTTTTTCAATTACTGGAGTTAAACCACCATCTGATTTTAAAATAACTTTTTCATCCGTAATTTTATCAACACTTAACTTATAATCTGTATCTAATAAATTACATGTGAAACTTTCTCCCTTTTTATAAGTACCAGATAAGTCTTTTCCATTACAATCTATTTTTAGAGTAACTGCATCTTTTTCAATTTTACCACTAAATATAACTAGGAATACTGCTCCTATAATTGCAATTGCAAAACCTATTAAAGCAATTTGCTTTTTCTCCATCTTTGCTTTTTCTTCAGTTTTTTCTTCTTTTTCTTTTTTTGCCATAATTTTATCCTCCTTATTCTCCTTACCATTCCATTATAACATTTTTTATATCATCTTTGTTAACTGTTTTTAATTGTAAGGCTTTTCCTTTAACTAATTCAATATTATTTGGACAATCACTACCATTTATTGTAAGACAATTCTTTGAATATAATTCAACTTTATCTTTAGAAATCTTTTTTATTGTAAAGACATATTTTTCTCCAGATAATTTACATTCAATATTATCTTTTTCTTTATAATCTTTAGATAAATCAACATCATCACATTTAATATTTAAATGGACTGAACTATCTGGTTTCTTATCAAAAAGATTAACTGTTAAAAAGCCAAATCCCATTGCTACAACAAAAACAATAATATAGATAATAATCTTTTTTTTATGAATACTTTTATCTTCTTCTTCGTTTTCCATAATAATATTCTCCTTAATTATATTATAGCATGTAATTAATAATTTAAAGTTATTCTTTTACCATTTGTCGTTATAAAGCCTTCATCTTTTAAATTCTTTAATTCTCTTTGCATTGCACTTCGATCTACTGATAAATAATCAGCAAGTTCTGTATAAGTAAACGGAAGAATAAAACTTCTTCTTGATTTACCTTTAACTAGTAATCCAAAATAACTTAATAATTTATCTCTAATACTTCGATTTGATAATACTTCAAGTCGATCATTTAACTCACTTACTTTACTAGATAAAAGAGATAAAATATTAGAAGTAAAGATGGTATGACATCGACAATTTTTTCTACATTGTTCATAAACATGAGTATATTCAATTAATAATACTTCACAATCAGTTGATGCCGTTATTGAAATATCATTACCAAGTGACATAAATATATTACCAAATACCGAATCTCTTTCTAGTTTCTCTAAGATTGTTCTATTTCCTTTATAATCATATTTAACCATATGGGCAGTACCAGATAAAATTACTCCAATATAATTAGAATTTATAATACTTGATATAATCGTTCTTTCTTTTTTAAAAGTCATTCGAATAGCATGGAAACATTTAAGCATAAATTCTATTTCTTCGTTGGAAATATTTTTAAACATTGATAAGTCATCCATACTATCCCTCCTTACTTAATATTATAATGTAAATTTGTTGCAACAACAACACACTAAACACTAATGTTTTGTTATAATTATAGTGGTGGTTTTATGAAAATAGTTAAAAGAGATGGAAGAATTGTTGAATACAATAGAGATAAGATTGCAATTGCAATTAATAAAGCTAATAACGATGTTGCTGAAATAGATAGAGTATCTGATAAACAAATTGATACTATTATTAAACATATTGAAGATTTAAATAAAAAACGTATGCTTGTTGAAGATATTCAAGATATGATTGAAACTGAATTAATGAAATTAAAGAAATTCAATCTTGCTAAAGCATATATTATCTATCGTTATAATAGAGCTCTTGTACGAAAGAACAATGTAACTGATGAATCAATTCTAGCTATTATTAAAAATAATAATGTTACAAGTGATCATAGTAAAAAAATAATAAATGTTGTAACTCAAAGAGAATTAATCGCTGATGAAGTATCTAAGAATTTAACTAAAAGAGTATTACTTCCAGAAAAAATAATTGAAGCTCAAAATGAAGGTATTCTATATTTCCATGATGCAGAATACTTTGTACAACCTATTATCAATTCAAGTATTATAAATCTTGATGATATGTTAACTAATGGCTTTGTTATTAATAACGTGTTTCATAAACCAAATAGTTTCTTAGAAGCTTGTATTAATTTATCAGAAATAATAGTATCGCTTGTTAATAGTCAATATAAAGGATTTACTATTAATGTTCGTGATTTATCAAAATATTTAATGAATACAGAAACAAATATAAAAAATAAATTAAAAAAAGTTGAAATTGATAAAAAAGACAAAAAAGAATTAATTGATAGTTGTGTTAATAGTGATTTATCTTCTGGTATTAAATTAATTAATAATACCATTAATGATTTAGAAGAAATTGTATCTCGTGATGTAACATTATTTTTAGAACTTAGTGATAATGATGAATATATTAACTATACATCAATGATTATTGAAGAAATCCTTAATCAAAGACTTAGTGGTACCTTAAATGAAAACAATAATTATGTTACACAAGATCGACCTAAATTAGTATACTTGTTAAACGATAATAATAACCTTTCTGGTGGTAAATACGATAAGATAACTATGTTAGCTCTTGAATGTACTAAAAAGCGATTAGAGCCAAGATATATTAGTTCTAAAGTAATGATGGAAATGTATGATACTATTACTCCTCCTATTGGTAAAGAAATCTTCTTACCAACATATAAAGAAGGAGATACATATAAAAACAATGGAAGATTTAGTCAAGGTATTATAACTATTAACTTAGTACAAATTGCTTTATTATCAGATAATAGTGAAGAAACATTCTATAACATTTTAGATGACCGTCTAAATCTATGTCTTGAAGCTTTAATGTATAGATATCATTCACTAACAGGTACAATCTCTAATCAATCTCCACTTGATTATAAATATGGAGCGATTAATCGATTAAGAGATTATGAACGTATTGATAAATTATTACGTAATAGTTATTCTACTTTATCATTTGGATTCTTAGGTTTAAACGAAGTAAGTCATATTTTAACAAAATCATCAATATACGAAGAAACTGGTGAAAGATTTGCAACAAAACTCTTAAAATATCTTCACAAAATATGTAATGATTGGAAAAAAACAACAGGTGTTACGATTAATTTATATAATTGTCATGATGACTTTATATCAAGATTCTTTGCAAATATTGATAAAGAAACTTTTGGTATTATCAAAGGAATTAATGATAAAAACTATTATAATTATGGATACAATATTGAAATATCACCACTTCCTCTACTTCAAAGATTAGATTATGAAAAGAAATATCAAGAGATAGTTGATGGTGGAACTATAAGTTTAATCAATATTGATGAAGATATTGATCTATGTGAATTAATTAAATATTTAAGTAATAACATTTTATATACAAAATTCTATACTAAAAAAGATTATTGTATGAATTGTGATTATTTAGGTGAAATGATAATCAATAATAAAGATGAATGGGAGTGCCCTATGTGTCACTCTGATAATATCATTATAAGAAGAAATACGGAGGTATAATGAAAGTTAAAGAAGTAAATGTTAAAATCAAAAAATTAAATGAAAAGGCAACTATTCCTACTTATGGTAGTGATTTTGCTGCTGGTGCTGATCTTTATGCATGTATTGATGATACAATAACAATCAAAAAGAATGAAACAGTCTTTGTTTCAACTGGTTTATCAATGGAAATACCTGAAGGAATGGCTGGTCTTATATATGCAAGAAGCGGTCTTGCTTGTAAAAAAGGACTAGCGCCTGCTAATAAAGTTGGTGTTGTTGATTCTGATTATCGTGGGGAAATAATTGTTGCTCTACATAATCATTCTAAAGAAGATTATGAACTACAAAATGGTG
>JAEEGG010026948.1_pt1 | contig 10932 bp, 11 predicted proteins | sample 9134161 | NCBI WGS metagenome assembly JAEEGG01 (sample SAMN16246543, study PRJNA631951) | gut metagenome | biome: gut microbiome; feature: rumen; material: CR-attached | host: Bos | place: Iran: Karaj | collected 2018-10
AACTAGCAATGGAATCTGCTTGTGGAGCCCTGATAGCAGCTGCCTCTGCTAACTTCTTTACCAGCACTTTCATCCCTGCCTTTACTTGCTCTTTTTCATGTTTTTCTATCATCTGCTCATACATTTCCTTGTCTTCAGAACTCAACTTATTGGACTCCAAATGACAGTTGATCAACAACAAAGTGTCTTGTCCCCATTTCAACTGATAAGCCATCGCACCATTATTACCACTTTTCATATCAATGCGTTCAGTTTTGAGTACGGGCAACTTTGAATAGATTGCCATTGAGGATATTGATTTCCTACCATCAGCTGTTTTACTAGCCCTATAAGGGTAGGAAGAGAGTGCTTTGTCAACATCTTCCTGTGTAACATGACGTTTGTTGCCACTCACTATATGTTCTTGCAAACAAATGATTTCAGCTTCGCTAGCCGCAAGATAGTCCAATACAGCATTCTTCCCATCTTTTTTTATCATACCACTAAAGCTCATAGTGTTATAAGAGAGCACTTTCACACTACCCTCTGGTTGGACACGAGCAGGTGAATTGAATGGCAAATAAGTTAATAGCTGTGAATAACACATGGCTAAGCCAGCCAAAGGAACTAAAGCGACCTTAAATCCTCTGAAAAGCAAAAAGAGTAACAGCAGCAACAAATTAATGACAACCATTAGTGGAAAGACAAAACCTGCCAATGACAACAAGGGGTATTTCACGGGTTGTACAATAGATGGGCTGAATGCCGAAAACAATAAAAGCCATACTGCTAATAGACTGACCATCCACACTATGAGCGATAGGAATTTCCCCAACCCTTTCATCACTTAACGTATGCTTGCGTTAAACAACTCTTTCTTTTCTTCTTCAGTCAAGCCTTGATAACCCGACTGCTTGATCTTTTCACGGATTATATTGATACGAGCCTGCTTATCAACTTGCTGGGACTTGTTCTCTTGAGTCTTCTGTTGCTGCTGTTCGGTATCAGAACTCTTCTTTGCCTTTGCCTCAGCCTCCTTCCCTGTTTCCCTACCATAATTGACTTTCATCTTGGGTTTCCGAGGCTGGGAACGGAATAACGATGGTTGATAACAAAAATCTATGACATTATTGATATATCGAGTTAAATCGGTACCTCTATTCAACATGTAGGCAAAGAGCAAACCACCCAATGCGCCACCTAGATGAGCGATATGTCCCCCTGCATTATCAGTTGTTACAAACAGCAGGTCTAACCCAATAACAACTAAGGCAAAATACTTAAGTGGAATACTGCCAAGCATCATAAGGTTTACACGATAGTCGGGTTCTCGATAGGCCACAGTTGCCACGATAGCCAAAACAGCTGCAGATGCACCCACCATAAAAGTGTAATTGACATGGGGCGCAAAAAAAGGAAAGACACTATAGGCAAACAGGTAAAGCAAACCACCACAAATGCCTCCCCACAAGTATACCCCTCTGAGATGACGAGCTGAGAAGAAATACAAGAACAGTTTACCAAACCAATACAGCCATAGCATATTGAATAACAGATGCATCACACCTGCATGCATAAACATATAGGTAACAATGCTCCAGGGCTGACGCAGGAATTGGGACAGTGAGCCAGGTATCTCCAGCCATTGTAACCAATCATTAATGCTTATATTGAACAGCATCAACACTATCTGCACCAAGGTAAAGACAAGAAATACCGCCACATTGACGAATATCAAACGAATATGTATCTCGCCTCGTTTAAATAAACCCTTAAGATCATTGATAATAGTAGCCATTGTTCTTGCGTCTGTTACGCCAATATCTTATTAATATATAACCGAATATCATACCACCTAAATGAGCGAAGTGAGCCACATTGTCAAACTGGCTCAATCCCTCCAGCAACTCAATCACAGCATAGATAGCTACAAAATACTTAGCCTTGATAGGCACAGGCAATGGAAATATAAAAATCTTCTCCTCTGGGAAAGTCATACCAAAACCTAACAAAATGCCATATACGGCACCTGAAGCACCAACGGTAGTCAGCATATTTAGGTATTCATCCATACTCACTACGGCATAGCCTATATTAACCTGCGAATAATGGGAAAGGTCAACCACATATTGCACATATTGCACTAACTCTTGCACTAAACCCGCACCAATGCCACACACTAAGTAAAAAAACAGAAAACGTTGGCTACCCCACACCTGCTCCATGATGCGTCCAAACATCCAAACGGCAAACATATTAAAAAACACATGCATGAAATTAGCATGCATGAACATATAGGTGAACGGTTGCCAGATCTTGAAGTCGCTCGCCATAAAAAAGTGCAAGCCTAGGTAGTCTGCTAAGTCAATTCCAAAACGCGATTGCAGCACTACAGTAGCCAGATACATCAGTATGTTGATGATGAGCAAGTTCTTAGTTATTGTAGGTAAGTTTTTCATTTTATTCCTATAAAAATCATTGCAAAAATAGCAATAAAATCCATGTAAAACTAAAAAATACTCTTAGATTGTACTTTTTTCCATTTTTTGAATAAAATTTTTAATTGTTTACTTGAAAAATTGAAAATTATGCTATACATTTGTTGCGTTAAAAAAGGAATTGAATATCATATAGAGTTTTATTGTAATCTTTTTTTTAATATTATGAACAAATCAGAACTTGTAAATGCAATTGCTGCTGAGTCTGGTCTGACCAAGGCTGACTCAAAGAAGGCGCTGGATGCTGCTGTTGCAGCTGTTAGCAAAGCGTTAAAGGGTGGTGACAAAGTTACCTTAGTTGGTTTTGGAACATTCTCTGTAGCTAAGAGAGCAGCTCGTCAGGGCATCAATCCTGCTACAAAGAAGTCTATCACAATTCCAGCAAAGAGCGTTGTTAAGTTTAAGGCTGGTTCAGAACTGGAGCTGTAATATTCCAGCATCAGTAACACTCTTAACAGGAGGCGCCATCGGATAATGGTGCCTTTTGTTTTACAACTTAACTATGCGGGTACTGTTAATCAACACATCTGAACGAATCGGAGGCGCTGCAATATCATGTGGACGACTCATGGAGGCTTTGAAAAAGAATGGAATCAAAGTCAAAATGTTGGTACGGGATAAGCAAACCGATGAAATTGCTGTAGTACCCCTCCCCCATAGTTGGAAGTTGTTGTGGACATTCCTATGGGAACGCATCCGTATCTGGATAACTAACGGCTTTCATAGGGAGAACCTTTTCAAGGTGGACATTGCCAATGCTGGCAACGACATCACACAATTCCCGGAATTTCAGCAAGCCGACATTATTCATCTGCATTGGATCAACCAGGGGATGCTGTCATTGAAAGGCATCCACAAAATACTGGAATCTGGCAAACCTATAGTATGGACCATGCACGACATGTGGCCCTGCACAGGTATCTGCCATCATGCTAGCGAATGCGAAGGCTACATGCACGATTGCGGCAATTGCCAGTATCTGCTCAAACCTTCCAAGCATGACTTATCTTATAGTGTTTATCAGAAAAAGAAAAAATACTTGGCTGGTCACCACATCAGCTATGTGGCTTGCAGTCAATGGATGGAACAACAAGCCCGTAAGAGTTCACTTTTACAAGGTCAAGACATAGTAAGCATCCCCAATCCCATTAACACTAGTATCTTTCGCCCAAACAACAAGCTAGAGGCACGCCATCGTTGTATCCTTCCTCAAGATATGAAGCTCATTCTCTTCGGGTCGGTAAAAATAACTGATAAACGCAAGGGTGTACTTTACTTCATCGATTCTTGCAAACTCTTGGCAGAACAACATCCAGAGCTCAAGGAAAAAATTGGCGTAGTAGTTTTAGGGAATCGTTCAGACTATCTAGCCGACCAACTTCCTTTCAAAGTGTTCCCTCAAGAATTCCTAATGGATGACCATAAGATTGCAGAAATCTATAATAGTGTGGATCTTTATGCCACCCCTTCATTGGAAGAGAATCTGCCTAACACCATCATGGAAGCAATGGCTTGTGGTGTACCATGCGTGGGATTCAATGTGGGTGGTATCCCTGAAATGATCGATCACCTGCACAATGGCTATGTAGCAGATTATAAATCTACGGAAGATTTTACCAACGGAATCTACTGGATTCTTAATGCCCCCGACTACCAAAACATGTCGGCCGAGGCCACTCGCAAGGTGCAAACCCATTATTCAAGTCGCGTCATCGCACAGAGATATACGCAAATTTACAACAAACTATTGGGTTCCTATGAATGATTCTCAACCGACATTCAGCATCATCACAGTAACCTACAATGCCGAGACAACGATTGAGGTGACTTTGCGAAGTGTGCAACAACAAACATATCGTAATATTGAACATCTCATTATAGATGGTGGTTCGGAAGACAATACCTTATATATAATAAAGGAGAACAAGGATAACACTACGAGAGTGATCAGTGAGCCCGACCAAGGGTTATACGACGCCATGAACAAAGGTATCCATTTTGCCACTGGCACTTACCTCTGCTTCCTCAATGCAGGTGACACCTTTCACGAGAACGATACTTTGGAGAAAATGGCCCAAAAAGCTCAAGATGCAGATATTTTATATGGTGAGACCGCTATTGTTGACTCTGATCGTCATTTCCTCCACATGCGACGTCACAAAGCCCCAGAGGTACTTACTTGGAAGAGCTTCCAACAAGGTATGCTTGTATGTCACCAGGCATTTTTTGTAAAGCGCACATTATTTGAGCCCTACAACCTTGAATACAAGTATTCATCCGACTTCGATTGGTGTATTCGTATGATGAAAAAGGCGGATGTCATTTGCAACACCCACCTTATTCTCATTGATTACCTCGATGAAGGCATGACCACTCGTCACCACAAAGCATCACTCTTAGAGCGCCTTCACATCATGGCGAAACACTATGGCTGGTGCGAAGCCATCATCATGCACCTTTGGTTCATCATCAGGCTTTTAAAATAGACTTCAACTCCTTTACTCCTTCTGAAGCACCTTTCCTTATTACATGAACGTTACGGTAAGAGTGTGTATCTACTGGTTTAGGGTCAATCAAGTATATTTCAGCACTTTCTGGTGCATAGTGTAACAAGCCAGCAGCTGGATAAACATTCAGACTTGTGCCAATAATCACTAAAATATCTGCCTTTTCCACATAGTTAATTGCTGTTTCTATTTCAGGCACAGCCTCACCAAACCAAACGATAAAAGGTCGCAATTGGGAACCATCTTCTGCCTTGTCACCCAAATGTATCTCCTCACCGGACTTCAATTCTCGAATATAACGAGGATCATTGGGGTCACGCTCAGAACAAGCCTTGGTAAGTTCTCCATGCAAATGAACCACATGCGTACTTCCTGCTCTCTCATGTAGGTTATCCACATTCTGTGTTACCACTGTTACGTTGAAATCATTCTCCAGCTCTGCTACTCCAATATGTCCGTTATTAGGCTTTACGGTATCCAACTCGTTGCGACGTTGGTTGTAAAAGTCGAGCACCAACTTTCGGTTACGCCAATATCCCTCAATAGAGGCCACGTCCTCTACCTTGAACTGCTCCCATAGCCCACCAGAATCCCTGAATGTGCTGATGCCGCTCTCAGCGCTCATGCCAGCACCTGTTAGAAACACCAAATTCTTCATACTTGTGCGTTTTTAGTCACTCAAAAGTATAAAAAACTAACAATAAAAGCAATGATAAGATAATTTAAATGCATAAAATAACTCAAGTTTCAATAAAAAGCACTAACTTTGCACGCTTTAAAAATGAAAAAATGGATCAAAAACAAGTTAGCTATGCTTTAGGGCTGGGTATCGGCCAGAACCTGCTTGGCATGGGTGCCAAGGATATCGATATCGAAGAGTTTGCTCACGGAGTGAAGGATATTTTGGAAGGCAAGAAGCCTGAAATGGATCACAAGACCGCTCAGATCATTGTTAGCCAGTATATTGACGGCTTAGACAAGAAAATGACATCTGCACGCAAGGAAGTCAACAAGCAGTTCCTCGACGAGAATAAAAAACGTGAGGGTGTAGTGGAATTGCCAAGCGGATTGCAGTATTATGTGGCTAACCCTGGTAATGTGGATGGCAAACGTGCGAAAGAAACCGACCGTGTTCAGTGCCACTATGAAGGTCGTCTTCTGGATGGCAGTGTGTTCGATAGTTCTTATCAGCGTGGCGAACCAGCTACTTTTGGTGTAAATCAGGTGATTCAGGGTTGGACAGAGGCTTTGCAGCTGATGCCAGAAGGTGCTAAGTGGACCCTCTTTATACCATCAGAGATGGCTTATGGTGCTCAGGGTGCCGGCCAGGTGATTCCTCCTCACAGTGCCTTGATTTTCGACGTAGAATTACTGAAAATATTATAAATCAATAAAATAAAAAAAGCAAAATGAAAAAATTATCATTTTTGGTGGTGATGGCATTGGTAACAATGATGTCATCATGCACAGCACAAGGACAATCTGACAGCCTCAAGTCAGACATCGACTCATTATCTTATGCTTCTGGTTTCTCTCGCTTTGAAGGCTTGACAGACTATCTGCTGGCTCAGGGCGTTGACAGCACTATGATGGCAGATTTCCTCAAAGGTTTCGATGAGGGTGTGAAGAATGTGGACGACAAAAAGTTCAATGCACGCCGTGTAGGTTCTAATGTAGCTAAGATGTTCCTCGACTTTCTGCCCCAAGCAAACCAAAGCATCTTTGGTAACGACTCTACCATGGAACTGAACCGCACTTTATTCGTGAAAGGTTTAGTAGATGCCATTGCCAAGAAGACTGAAGTGATGGATCAAGTGAAGGCTCAGGCATATGCTAACATGAAATCAAATGAGCTTCGCGAACGCGTATTGGAGAAGAACTATGGTGAGAATCGCATCGCTGGTGAGCAGTTCTTGGCTGATAATAAGACCAAGGAAGGTGTGGTAACTACCGAAAGCGGTCTGCAGTATAAGGTCATCACTATGGGCAAGGGCGAGAAGCCATCTGCCAACAGTCAGGTGAAGGTGAACTATCGTGGTACCTTGATTGACGGAACTGAGTTCGATAGCTCTTACTCACGCAACGAACCTGCTACTTTCCGTGCCAATCAGGTTATCGCTGGTTGGACAGAAGCCCTGCAATTGATGCCTGTAGGTTCTAAGTGGATGGTTTATATCCCACAGGAGCTGGGCTACGGTTCTCGTGGCGCAGGTGATGTCATCAAGCCTTACTCAGCCTTAATCTTCGAGGTTGAACTGCTGGAAATTGTCAAATAAATTGTCAAATACCCCCAAAAGTAGCCACTCTTGCTCGTCAAGGGTGGCTTTTTTGTAAATATTCTGCAAATTTTTTGTCAAAATGATTGGTAAGAATAAAAAAAGCATTATATTTGCTCACAAAATGTTATACTTAACTAACTAATTTCATTGATATGGATAAGATTGACAGACTTGACAAGCAAATACTGACCATCATTTCGAAGAATGCCCGCATTCCTTTCAAAGATGTGGCAGCACAATGTGGTGTTTCTCGCGCTGCTATTCACCAGCGTGTACAACACATGATAGATTTGGGTATCATCATAGGCTCTGGTTATGAGGTAAATCCCAAGTCACTGGGCTTTATGACTTGCACTTATGTGGGCATTACCCTGGAGAAAGGTTCCATGTACAAAGCAGTAGTAACCGAACTCAATAAGATACCCGAGGTTGTTGAGTGCCACTTTACCACTGGCCCTTATACCATGCTTGCAAAGCTGTATGCTCGCGATAATGAGCACTTGATGGACTTGCTGAACAACAAGCTACAGCAGATTCCTGGTGTGAATGCCACTGAGACCTTGATTTCTCTGGATCAGAGCATCAAGAAAGAGGTGCCCATCGAGGTTTAACAAGTAATGGCACAGAGATTATGCAATTTTGAGACCAAATGTTTGCATAATTCTCAAGAAAAGACTAATTTTGCATCGCCTTTCCCAAGAAGGCAAAAGTAGGACTTGTAGCTCAGTTGGTTAGAGCAACAGACTCATAATCTGGAGGTCCTTGGTTCAAGCCCAAGCTGGTCCACATATTGAAAGAGGGTGTGTGAAAACACCCTCTTTTTATTTACAAGCCTCCAACAACCCTTGACAACCTTCTAGAACATCTTGCCAAGTAGCTTCGAAATCACCTGTGTACCAAGGGTCAGCCACATCGCCAGAGCGACTGGTATAATCCATCAACATCACAATCTTGCCCTGAGGGTCGCCTCCACAAATATTCCTCATATTGCGGATGTTCCACTTGTCCATCCCCACCAGCAAATCGAAGCGTTCATAATCCCTGCGAGTCATCTGCCGAGCCGTTTTCCCCAAGCACGATATGCCATGCTCCGCCAATTTGCGTTTGGCAGGCGGATAAACACTATTGCCTATCTCCTCTGTCGAAGTAGCAGCCGATTCAATATAGAAATCATCTTCTACACCGGCTTTCCTCACCAACTCTTTCATCACAAACTCCGCCATTGGACTCCTGCAAATATTCCCATGACACACAAACAATATCCTCTGTTTCATAGCACATTCATTTTTATTCAATAGTCAAATCCCAATCTCCCGACTCAACATTTCGTTCCTGAGGCGTATTGGGGAAGATAGTGGCAGTAGTACCCTCAGGAACACTGATATGCAGTCGTTTGCCATTTATCTCAACCTGAATGGTTCCATAAATTGTAGGCTTCGAGGCACGAACCCAATTGACACCCTCAACAGGTTGCGGATCAATAAAGAAATGCCTATAGCCCGGAGCCTTAGGGTCTGGACAAATGCCAGCCAAAGCCTGATAGAACCAAATACCAATGCCATTATAGCAATTGTGAATATGACTACGATCACCATTCCATGCCTCCCACGTTGTAGTTGCCCCATTCTCAATCATATAGAGGTAACCAGGATAATCAGATTGACGAAGAATTGTAGCCATCAAGTCGCTTTGTCTTTCTCGAATCACCCACTCAGTAAAGATGGGAACACCCATCAGTCCTACAGCAATGTGGTCTTTATATTTGCGATGTGAATCCTCCAAAAGCTGTTCCCTTATTGCCTCTTTAATCACATCATTGGGTGGAATATTTGTCAGCAACGCATAACTAAGGTCAAGGGGAGTACCATTGGCATAGGTCTGACTCTCTGGATGATAATATGCATGATGGATATTTGCAACCAGACGCGTTCTCCACTCAGCAAATCTTTGTGCATCAGCATTTTGACCCTTCAGCATAGCCATCTGCTCCATATCTGACAAGCACTCGGCAATGAAACAATTGCTCACAAACAAAGCCGACTCACCACCCACATCTATACTATCTGGTGCCAGCCAATCTCCCAAGAACCACGTGCGACCCTCCTCTGGCCATGGCTCCAGCAAACCATCGGGGCTATATCGCTCCACATAGCTCAACCAAAGCTTCATCTGCTCATAATGACGGTCGATGAGCGTCCTATCACCATAATTCAGATAAGTACGCCAAGGAGCCTTGATGATAAAGCCACTCCAATATGGACCTCCACCTGTACGGAAAGCAGGAGCCACGTATGGCAATGAACCAATGCTATCTATCGCATCCTCCCAAGCAGTCAGCCAGTTACAAAAAGTATCCCGCACATCCCAAATGGTCTGCAAGGTCATCGTAGATGAATTGCCATCGCCTCCATAACCCATACGCTCCAGATGCGGGCAATCCACCATATACCCACTGAAAGTAAGGCATTGAAGCGTATATCTAATCAAGTTGTGCACAGCATTCAGGCGTTCATCGGAACACTCGAAAGTAGCACCTTCCTGCGGATTGAGAGCACTGATTTGCAAAGCCTTAGCCTCACGAAAAACTTTACATCCCGTCAATCTGACAAAGCGAAACGAATGCGTATGAAAGCGATTGCTGAAATGCCCCTTTTCAGTCCCATCTGAGATAAAGATGTCACTCTCCGTGTCTGTTGATTTCAGATGGTCGAGATACTCCATCTTCACCTCGTCGCCTTCATTCATAGGCATGAAATCCACTTGAAACCAACCAGTTAAATCACGCCCGAAATCAAGTAGCAAAGTGCTGTCCGTCTCTTGTGTGATGCTGACAGGCTTGAGTGTATCGATAATGTGATTGCCCTTAAACTCTTGGTGCGTCACCACAACATCCTTCACCTCCAGTGTCTTAGCAGGTTTCCAATCATCCTGAACACGAGCATCATATCGCTCGCCACCAAACTGCAGAGGTTGCCAACTGCCTGTGTAGCTATAGCCACTGGGCGAGGCCTCCCAGGTGCCATCCGTCCGAACAATCTTAGTGCCGATATCCGTCGATATTTCAGCCATCACAACCGCAGGCGTATTGTAAATGCGACCCCATCCCTGTCCTATCCACAACAAAATCTCATTCTCCCCCTCATGCAAATATCGCTTCACATCGTATGTCACCGTCATCGCCCGCTTATTAAGTTGCGACACAGCAGGTTGCATCACCTCATCACCCACCTTCTCTCCATTGACATACACCTCATGATAGCCAAGCGAAGTAACCTCCAGCCTCATCGCCTCCTGCTTGCTCTCCTTCTTTGAAAGCACAAACCTCTTCCGAAGCTTAGGTGTCTCTCCCCATCCTCCATCCACCTGGCACCCGATAAACTCCTGTGCCACTGCAGGCAGCACCAGCATCAGCATCCAAAGAATCACAACACCTCTTTTCATATAATCAGAAAAAGCCACATTCATTTATCATATCTATCACCTGCCTATCAGCAGGCAACCACTTCACACCATAAAGTTCATCTTTTGATAACCACTTGGCAGCCTCGTGCTCATTGAGGTGTAATGCTTCCGTCTGCAATGAGCAGATATAACAATGCATAGTCAAATGGAACTTTGGATAGTCATATTCAACGGTGCAAAGAAACTCATCCACATTGATTTCGGTAG
>JAEEGG010026949.1_pt1 | contig 10931 bp, 5 predicted proteins | sample 9134161 | NCBI WGS metagenome assembly JAEEGG01 (sample SAMN16246543, study PRJNA631951) | gut metagenome | biome: gut microbiome; feature: rumen; material: CR-attached | host: Bos | place: Iran: Karaj | collected 2018-10
CCTGAAGGCCGATGGTGTCGATGGTCTCGGGGAGGATGACCTCTTCCAGATAGGGGTCAGCCTCGAAAGCCCAAGCCTGAACGCCGCTAACGGTAAACGTTTCGCCATAGGGGTTTGCCACAGTCTGCGGAATAACCAGGCGCTTCTCGTAGTACGGATAGTGATAAACCCACTTGCTGCCAGTAGGCTGTCCGGCCACACTGGTGACACGCACTTTTCCTGCTTGATAGGCATCATAACTGTACCATATCTTAACACCTTCGGCATTGTAGGCATAGAAATCGGGCCAGGCATCATCATAGAGGTTTCCCTTGTCATAGACGGTGAATTCATACTGCTCTTCAGCTGTCATCTCGCGCATTTTAGTAAACTGACCCCATACAGGATGAGCCTTATAAGTCTCGAACGTATATTTTGGCACCAGTACACTGACATTACTCTTATCGACTCCCTCGAAGACGCTGGCATCACAGGCAACGGGGGTCGTGTTCTGCAGACGGATAACCTGCAGCCCCGTACAATTGGCAAACATGCCTGCGGGTAACTCAGTGACACGTTCATTGAGTCTGACTTTGGTCAGCGTTGTAACACCGTCGAAGACCTTACAGCCGGCAGGAACACTCAGGTTGCGGCTCAGCACCAGGCTGGCCAGCGGAGCGCCGGAGAAACTATTCTTTCCCGTCTCGGCATTATAGGTAAGGGTAAGCGGAAGGTAAGCCTGAAGGTCATAGTCCCATTCGCCTTCCCGAATGACCATCTCGGTAACACCGGTATTGTTGAAGATCTGGTCACCCACGGTACGTATTCCAGAATAGATTTCCAGCCCCGTCATGTAGGGAGCATACCAGTAGGCATGGTCACCAATGGCTTTTACGGACCAGTATTTGTCGATATCATCACGCATACCGTCCACCGCATGAATGTATCCATTGTAATAACCTTCTTCCGGCCCGTCCTCAGCAGCGTTCAACTTGTAAGTAATGGTAGCATAGCCTTTTGCTTCGTCAAGTAGGAACCAAGAATACCCATAATAGGTATCTCCCCACTCCACTCGTTTCTGCGCCCACGAAGTGGTAGTCAGCAGCATCACTATCAGTGACACAATGCAACGTAAATAATTCTTTCTCATATTCAATAAATAGGTTAGTTAAAATATTTTGCAAATATACACATTTTTCCCGAAAAAAGACTGCCAAATTCGAAAAATTTACTATCAAAAACACATTTTTTGCAGTCAAATAGCGGATTTGAGGGGGACAGAAAAAAGAATCCCGAAAGCGATAAATAGCCTTCGGGACTCCATGTTTTATTTTCACTTATTGCTTCTTACACCAGGTCGGCGCGACCCTTGACCTCCTCGAGCACTGCCTTGGCGATAGCGCTGGAGAGCGGTGCGTGGTGGTCGTACTCCATGCTGCTGGTGGCACGGCCAGAGGTGATGGTACGCAGGGCGGTGACATAGCCGAACATCTCTGACAGGGGCACCTGAGCCTTAACGACACGGGCACCGCTGCGAGCCTCTTCCATGCCCTCTACCTGACCGCGACGCTTGTTCAGGTCGCCAATCACGTCACCCATGTTCTCCTCGGGCGTCACCACCTCGAGTTTCATGATGGGCTCCATGAGCACGGGCTTAGCCTTGGCGCAAGCCTCCTTATAGGCCATCTGGGCTGCAATCTCGAACGACAACTGGTCGGAGTCAACGGGGTGGAAACCACCATCGACTACGGTCACCTTCAGCGAGTCAACGGGATAGCCACCGAGAATACCGTTCTTCATGGCTGCCTCGAAGCCCTTCTGGATGCTGGGGATAAACTCCTTAGGAATGTTACCACCCTTCACCTCGTTGACAAACTGCAGGCCGGGGTTGTTCTTCAGGTCGTAGTCCTCGTCCACGGGACCAACCTTGACGAGCATCTTGGCGTACTTACCGCGACCACCCGACTGCTTCTTGTATACCTCTTCAATCTCAACCTCCTTGGTGATGGCCTCCTTGTAGTTAACCTGGGGCTTGCCCTGGTTGCACTCCACTTTGAACTCACGCTTCAGACGGTCGATGATGATGTCGAGGTGCAACTCACCCATACCCGAGATAATGGTCTGGCCACTCTGCTCGTCGGTACGAACGGTGAACGTCGGGTCTTCCTCGGCCAGCTTGGCCAGTCCGTTGTCAAGCTTGGCAACGTCAGCCTGGCTCTTCGGCTCAACGGCGATAGAAATCACTGTGTCGGGGAAGGTCATTGACTCCAGTACGATGGGCTTATCCTCCTCGCAGAGGGTGTCACCCGTACGGATATCCTTGAAACCTACACCTGCGCCGATGTCACCGGCATCGATGGACTCCATGGGAATCTCCTTGTTGGAGTTCATCTGGAACAGACGGCTGATACGCTCCTTCTTGCCCGAACGGGGGTTATAGACATAAGAACCGGCTTTCACGCTACCTGAATAGACACGGAAGAACACCAGACGGCCCATGTACGGGTCGGTGGCAATCTTGAATGCCAGGGCAGCTGTCGGCTCGTCCTCGCTGGGCTTACGGCCTTCCTCTTCCTCAGTGTTGGGGTTGGTACCCATCACCACCTCCACGTCAACGGGAGCAGGCAGGAATGCGCATACATAGTCAAGCAGCGGCTGAACACCCTTGTTCTTATAAGAAGAACCGCAAATCATCGGCGTACACTTCATTTCGATGGTTCCCTTGCGGATAGCAGCGATAATCTCCTCCTCCGTGATAGAGGCAGGATCGTCGAAGTACTTCTCCATCAGAGCCTCGTCATACTCAGCAGCAGCCTCGAGCAGGTTGTTGCGCCACTCGTCGCACTCGTCAGCCAGGTCAGCAGGAATCGGCTCAATGTCGTATTCTGCACCCATGGTCTCGTCGTGCCACAGAATAGCCTTCATCTTGATGAGGTCAACCACACCCTTGAAGTTCTCCTCTGCACCGATGGGCACCTGGATCACCACGGGGTTAGCTCCCAGGATGTCCTTCATCTGCTGAACAGTCTCGAAGAAGTCAGCACCTGAACGGTCCATCTTGTTCACATAACCAATGCGGGGAACATTGTATTTGTCAGCCTGGCGCCATACTGTTTCCGACTGAGGCTGTACACCGTCAGCGGCACTATAGGTAGCCACGGCACCGTCGAGCACACGCAGAGAGCGCTCTACCTCGGCAGTGAAGTCAACGTGTCCCGGAGTATCTATCAGGTTGATTTTATAGGTCTTGTTGTTCCAGGTCCAGTTACAGGTGGTAGCAGCCGACGTAATCGTGATGCCACGCTCCTGTTCTTGAGCCATCCAGTCCATGGTGGCTGCACCGTCGTGCACCTCACCAATCTTATGTGTCTTACCCGTATAGAACAGGATGCGCTCCGACGTGGTGGTCTTACCAGCGTCGATGTGCGCCATAATTCCGATGTTACGGGTCAAATGTAAATCGCGGTTTGCCATAATGATTACCCTTAATCTTTTTACCTATTTACCTTATATTAAAAACGGAAGTGTGCAAATGCGCGGTTAGCCTCGGCCATGCGGTGCATATCCTCCTTACGCTTGAAGGCGCCACCCTGGCTGTTATAAGCATCCATAATCTCAGCAGCCAGCTTGTCAGCCATTGACTTGCCGCTACGCTTACGTGCGAAAGAAATCATGTTCTTCATCGAAACGCTCTCCTTACGGTCGGGGCGGATCTCAGTAGGAACCTGGAACGTGGCACCACCGATACGGCGGCTCTTCACCTCGACCTGCGGGGTGATGTTGTCAAGGGCCTGCTTCCAAATCTCAAGGGCAGACTTCTCCTCGTTCTGCATCTTGGCCTTTACTACGTCCAGTGCATTGTAGAAAATCTCATACGAAATGGACTTCTTTCCATCGTACATCAGGTGATTCACAAACTTCGACACTTTCTTGTCGTTGAAGACGGGATCCGGCAGGATCACTCTCTTCTTAGGTTTTGCTTTTCTCATTTGTTTTTTAACTGTTTTTGTTATGATGTCTGCGTGGGGTTGTTCTTTCTTGTTCTTCAACGCTCGCTCTTGAGCATTTACTCAACCTGTCATTAACAATTTTCCTCCAGCAAAACGATTTTCCTTAATAAAAGTTTCTGAGTTTTAAAGTTCTTGAGTCTCTGAGCTTTACCTCTTCGAGTCTTTGGTCTGAGCGACGCTCTTCTCCGAGCCAGCCCACCAACTCAAAAACTCTATAACTCATCAACTCGATTCTTACTTCTTCTGCTTCGGGCGCTTGGCACCGTACTTTGAACGGCGCTGAGTGCGGTTAGCAACACCGGCGGTATCAAGCGTACCGCGAACGATGTGGTAGCGTACACCGGGAAGGTCCTTTACACGACCGCCGCGAACCAACACGATGCTGTGCTCCTGCAGGTTGTGTCCCTCACCGGGGATGTAAGAGTTAACTTCCTTCTGATTAGTCAGACGAACACGGGCTACTTTACGCATAGCCGAATTAGGCTTCTTGGGGGTCGTAGTATAGACACGAACACACACGCCACGACGCTGAGGACATGAGTCCAGCGCAGGCGACTTGCTCTTGTCAACGAGCACCTTTCTGCCTTTTCTTACCAATTGTGAAATTGTAGGCATAATACTTTTACTTTTAATTATTTATATATTATTTTGTTTATATTCAGTATATTACACGTAAAGTACGCCCTTTATCAAGGCGTTACGGGCTGCAAAGGTACAACAATTCCTTGAATCCACCTAATAAATAAAAAGAAAATATTTTGCCAATCGAGGAAATTAACAATCTATAACGGTATTTTGATTTATTAACAGGAAAAAGAGTTAGAAGTTAGGAGTTACTGTTAATTCCAAACTCCTAACTCAAATAGTCACGCTTGTCCCTTGTTGATGTCGAACGGAGCAATGGTGCCCCCACCCTGCGTATCAGGAATGCGGATGGGACCGAAGGCCCGCTCATAGCGCATGATGTTCTCCTGCAGCGCACCCAGCAGGCGCTTCGCATGTTCAGGAGCCAAGAGCACGCGGCTCTTCACCTGTGCCTTGGGCACGCCTGGCAACACGCGGGCAAAGTCAATCACGAAGTCAGAACTTGAGTGGGTGATAATGGCAAAGTTTGCATATTCGCCCTGTGCCACTTCCTGTGGCAACTCCAGCTGAAGCTGGCCTTTCTTGTTGTTATTATCGTTCATTGTCGTCAGATTTTTAAATAATCGACTGCAAAGTTATAGTTTTTTCTTGACACCACCAAACTTTATCAAAGAAAAAGCGGGACCCATGAGTCCCGCTTAATATATTATAAGTACACGCGTGAATCGAATATCACTTCTTGATGACCTTGAGCCTTTGGCTCGAGCTCATCCTCGTTCTTGCGTCCTTTCAGTAGCAAGCGGCAAAGCCGAGCGCGGAAAAACTCGAGCAAGCTCAGTTTTTCACTCACTTCTTGATGACCTTTCTGGTAGTTCCATCGCTCATGCGGACGATGTTCACACCATGCTGCATCTCATTGAGCTGGCGACCCTCTGCATCGAAGACATCCGTCACCTCAGCATCAGCATTCATGATGACACCCTCAATGCCCGTAGCACTTGCATCGACGAAGACAACGTTCGTGGCTAGACTACCGCCAACAACTACATTACCGCCGCTAATCGTAGCACCTACAGGCTGTCCAATCTTCGTGCCGTTATCCAGAGAAATGGAGGCCCAGTTACAAACTCCACCTGCTACAGAAATTTTCTTACCAGCAGTGGTCAGGTTGACATGCAAATTCCCATCGTTATCACCTTCAATTACACCAGCCGCTTCAATGTTAACGTCATTCAGGGTCACTAAAGATCCCCTTGATACATGAATGTTACCACCGTCTCCACTCAGCTTCAGATTTCCAGAACCCTGAATAGTGGTATTTCTCCATAGATTCAACGAACTCCAACCACTACTATAAGAACGTAATTCATTATTGCCTGTCACATTGATAATCAGGTTATCTACGCCAGGACCTGTAACGAACGAAACGTCTTTAGAGTTCCAAATACAGCAGTCTCCACCAGCGCTGGACATATCAATCTTTGCACCGTTCAGCGTCAGCGTCTTACTGCTATTGCTATATGTCACAGCCTTTCCGCCACCAGCAGTGATGTACTTCGAACCTATACCCTGCATATTGCAGCGGGTAACCTCAACACCACCAACCAGGATTCCATAACTATCTCCATCTGAGAGATAGTAGAAGTTCACCACTTTGTCCTCGCCTTTCACCTCTTCGCCACCATTCTGGCGGACATATCCATTATCGAAATAGCAGCCAGGCGTACCATCTGAACCAGACCAGAAGTCCATGTTGTTCAGAGTCAGGCTCTTTGCACGAATAGCTCCAGGAACATCGTTCGTACTGGTGCAGCGGAAGTAATAGTCAGAATAAGTGCCTGCCTTCGTAAGCGTCAAATTGCCATCGTTACCCCAGATGCCATTAAATAAACCGAAGAACTTAGCCTTACTATTCATACTGATGTTCAGCCCGACTCCGTTATAGATGCCGGAGTGCTTGTTAGACGTTGCAATAATGTTGCCGGTTCCTTCCATCGTCACAGAACTTGTAAGATAGAAGCAAGTTCCGTCATTGGTAATCTGATTCGTACCGCTGAAGACAATCTTGCTGAGACCTGAGCCTGAAATACCGTAAACCTCTGAGCTACCCTCTTCGGGACCTGTCATCGTCACGCCGTCGAGCGTCAGCGTCTTACTATCCTTGTCAAATACCATAGTTCCTGCAGTCAGACCGTCAACGGCAATGCCATCTCTGTTCAAGTCGGTAACCTTAGTTCCGAGTACGCTGACATTATAGTCTTCAGACCAAGGCAGAATCCAGATGACATCCTTATATATCTCTGTAGCAGTACCAAAGCCTTTCAGCGCCTTACGATAGCATACTCCGGAAGCAATATCTGTTGCTGACTGCACTCCGTCAAGCACACAGTTCTCAACATTCTGTATAGAACCTTCCGTTCCTTTTGCTGCCAACCATGAGTTTTTAACGGTCAGGTTAAGGGTACTACCAGATGTGCCAATGACTCCGTAATTACCGTTTGCAAAGACGGATGCATTATCAATGATAACTTCACCGTTAGGACCATAGATACCGATATTTCCTGAAAGAGTGGTCATCTTGGTTATATCAACGCCTTCACCCTTGATGGTAGTTTTCTTTTCAGTCTTTATGACAGAGCCCCTGGCGTTAGTAGAGAGAGCCAGCGTGTTCATGCCATTGAACTGAATATTCAGACCGTCCAGGTTTTTGTTCCACACCACGTTCATCAAGTCACCGGCAACTTCGGTCGTCATCTTCACTGCGTTAAAAGTCAGTGTCTTGTTGTTGTGGTTATACTTGATAGTACCTTCCGTCACACCGGCAGGTGTAATTGCCAACTCGCTGGTGTAACCAATACCCACTATGGCACCACCGACAAAAAGAGGAGCATCGGTCCTCACGACAGAGGCAACAGTTCCATCTGAATTAACAACCCGTTTGTTAGTGGTATCATAATAGCGACCATCAGTCAGGTAAGCATCGCTGCTGTCGAAGGAGGCAGAACTAAAACCTCTAACAGCAGCGGTGCCAGAAGAAGTAGTTGATATATCTAACACAGCTGTGGTAACACTCAGCTTAGAGGCATAACTATCACCTGTCTCTGCCACAAGACCAGCGTTCCTGCCGCTTACTGTCAGATACAGGTCAATAATCTTCAGATTCTTACCGTCTCGGACATAGACACCGACTCTACCATCCACTGAACCGGTATATTTTATCGTAGCCCTGTCACCAGTATTAAACCTGCCACGTAGAGTCATGTCAGCATGATAGGAGAAGAACACGGTTTCAGATGTTGAGGTAAGCGTGTTGTTTCCAATAAATTTAACGGTAATAGCACTCGTACCAGTGTAATAAACCACACTTGACGAAGAACTGAGGGTAACATCGGTAAACGTCAGCGTAGAACCGTCCCAGTTAATGGTACCCTCAGACTGACCTGCACTCACACTACCTGTAGAGGTAACACTCACACCAGCGACCTTCAGACCGTAGTCCGTTGCGTAGGTTGCCATCACTCCTAACATGAGGAGGAAAAGACTAGTAAATACTTTTTTCATAATTAATAGGTTTTATTTATTAAACAATACTATATATATTTTGTCTTTTGAATATCTTTTTGAGTAAGTATCACGCTGCAAAGATACGAATTTTTTTTGAAAAACAGTTAACATTTTCGAGCAAAAATTTGACATTTTCGAGCAAACGCGTTAAAAAATGCGAATTTAGGGATGCTTTTGGAAGGTTTTGCGTCCAATGCTCTCTTTTGGGCAAAAAAAAGAAAGAAATTGCCCGAAGGCAATTTCTTTCAGAAAAAGGGCTATCTGATAGTCTCTTTCAGATAGAAAATCTTACTATCGAACGTCCTCCAGGACGGTGTCCTCATTGAAGTCAAGCACATTCTTGCGGTTGGCCTGCATGCGCTCATACTCCTCCTTGGAGCCGACAATGATCTTGTCGAATTCGCGCTGGCCGGTACCGGCAGGAATGAGGTGACCGGTGATGACGTTCTCCTTCATACCCTCCAGGTAATCCACCTTGCCACGGATAGCGGCCTCGTTGAGCACCTTGGTGGTTTCCTGGAATGAAGCAGCCGACATGAACGACTTGGTCTGCAATGCTGCACGGGTGATACCCTGCAGGATCTGCGTTGAGGTGGCAGGCACGGCATCGCGCACCTGAACCAGACGGAGGTCACGGCGCTTCAGGCTGGAGTTCTCGTCGCGCAGCTTGCGGGCGGTGACAATCTGTCCGGGCTTCATGTTCTCGGAGTCACCGGCGTTGGTGACGACCTTCTTACCCCAGATGCGGTCATTCTCCTCAGCGAAGTCGAGCTTGTCAACCACTTCCTGCTCGAGGAACGAGGTGTCGCCCGGGTCGTTAATCTGAACCTTACGCATCATCTGGCGGACGATAATCTCAAAGTGCTTGTCGTTGATCTTCACACCCTGCAGACGATAGACGTCCTGAACCTCGTTGACGATGTATTCCTGAACAGCCGTCGGGCCCTTGATGGCCAGAATGTCGGCCGGCGTGATGACACCGTCGGAGAGCGGCGTGCCGGCACGTACGGCGTCGTGCTCCTGTACCAGGATCTGCTTGGAGAGCGATACGAGGTATTTGCGCTGCTCGCCGGTCTTGGAGGTAACGATAATCTCACGGTTACCACGCTTCACCTTACCCATGGTGACCTCACCGTCGATTTCGCTGACGACAGCGGGGTTCGACGGGTTACGAGCCTCGAAGAGCTCTGTGACACGCGGCAGACCACCGGTGATATCACCACCCTTGGCAACAGTACGCGGAATCTTAACCAGCGTCTCACCCGTCTTCATGGTCTGGCCGTCCTCAACGACAACGTGACCACCCACGGGGAAGATATAGGTACCTACAACGTCGCCGTTGGCATCGATGATGTCGCAAGTGGGCACCAGTGCACGGTCACGTGTCTCAGTAATGATCTTTTCTGTCAGACCAGTCGTTTCGTCAGTCTCGGCCTTGAAGGTAGAGCCCTCGACAACGTCCTTGAACTTCAACGTACCAGCATACTCGGTAACGATGACGGCGTTGAAGGGGTCCCAACGGGCCACAAGCTGTCCTTTCTTCACTTCGTCGCCATGCTTGAAGTAGAGTGACGAACCATAAGGCACGTTCATGGTGGAGAGCACGATGTTGGTGTTCTTATCGACGAAGCGTACTTCCGACAGACGGCTGACTACCATCTGGCACTCTACTCCGTTGTCATCCGTAAACGGTACGGTGCGCAATTCATCGAACTCGAGTCGGGAGTCGTTCTTAGCCACGATAGAGGCGTTGGCGGCAGCGTTACCTGCCACACCACCGGCGTGGAACGTACGGAGCGTCAGCTGTGTACCTGGCTCACCGATAGCCTGTGCTGCGATGACGCCGACAGCCTCACCCTTCTGCACCATGCGCTGGGTAGCGAGGTTACGTCCGTAGCATTTCATGCAGACACCATGCTTCGACTCGCAGGTGAGCACGGAACGTATCTCGACACTCTCAATGGGTGACTCCTCAATAATCTGAGCGATAGGCTCGGTGATCTCCTCACCGGCAGCCACGATGAGCTCGCCAGTGGTAGGATGGATGATGTCGTGAACCGACACACGTCCAAGGATGCGCTCATAAAGGGTAGAGATGGTCTCGTCGCCATTCTTCAGGGCGGTGCAGACCAGTCCGCGCAGCGTGCCGCAGTCTTCCTCGTTAATAATCACGTCGTGGCTGACATCCACCAGACGACGCGTCAGGTAACCGGCGTCTGCCGTCTTCATGGCGGTATCGGCCAGACCCTTACGGGCACCGTGGGTAGAGATGAAGTACTCCAGCACCGACATACCTTCCTTGAAGTTCGAGAGAATCGGGTTCTCAATGGTACCACGACCCTCGGCACCTGCTTTCTGCGGCTTGGCCATCAGACCACGCATACCTGAGAGCTGACGAATCTGGTCCTTAGAACCACGGGCACCGGAGTCAAGCATCATGAAGACTGCATTGAATCCCTGGTCGGCCTCCGTCATCTCCTTCATCAGCACGTTGCCGAGGTCGTTGTTGATATGGGTCCAGGTATCGATAACCTGGTTGTAACGCTCGGTATCGGTAATGAAGCCCATGTTGTAGTTCTCGGTAATCTGCTGTACCTCAGCATTACCCTTCTCCACCAGGTCTTTCTTCGATTCGGGGATAATGATGTCGTCAAGGTTGAACGACAAACCTGCCTCGTATGCCATGCGGTAACCCAGGTTCTTGATACCGTCGAGGAATTCGCATGCCTCAGCGAAACCTACGTTCTTGATGACGTCGGCAATGATGTCACGCAGACTCTTCTTGGAGATAAT
>JAEEGG010026950.1_pt1 | contig 10930 bp, 7 predicted proteins | sample 9134161 | NCBI WGS metagenome assembly JAEEGG01 (sample SAMN16246543, study PRJNA631951) | gut metagenome | biome: gut microbiome; feature: rumen; material: CR-attached | host: Bos | place: Iran: Karaj | collected 2018-10
CGGCCGTTCCATCGTATGTAAGCGTTCCGGCGGTTGGGAGCCCCGAGATGATGACGGAGGCGAAAGACTGCGATTCGTGCTGGAAGTTGAATTTCGAAGCGGTGAACGTATGCTTTTCATCTTCGTTGACGTTGACGACGAGCTCCTTGGTAACGCCAGGCTGTTTGTTGACATCGGTAATGAAAATATTGAAGCCGCCTTTCGCATTGTCATAGTTGTCAGTGGAGAGTTTAGCTCCAGTAACGTCACTAATGACGAGCCAAAGTTTTTCGCCGTCTGTGGTGCTGTTTTCGACAAGACCGTCGATTAAAGGCTTGATGTAGATATCCTTGGATGGATAGATTTTACCCTTGGGAATTGTCGCCGTGACAGGAGTACCTTCTCCGCAAACCGGGAAATTGTGGGAAGCGTCTGCGGCGGCGACGTCGTCCTTGCTCGCGTATAAGCCGGCAACAGCCTGCGAATTAAATCTGAAGCAGTACTTGAACGTGACGTCGCTTTCACTCTCGTTGTCCAGGCCGATCTTGATCGTTTGCCATGTATCGTTTTCTTCGAAAGTGGCTGATTTGCTGCTCAATACAAGGGCTGGGAGTTCCTTAAAGGGAACAAACTGGAAATCATCATCTTGCGCATTATCATCGATATTTATTGTTTTTGCAAGGAGTTGTCCCGCAAAAGCCATATTTCTGGCAACAGAAATCGTTTCGGTACTTATAAACGTGCCATCAATAGAAGAGAAGTCGGCATATCTAAAATCAATGTTGCCATCAACATAGATAAGTAGGTTGCCTTCATATTCGCCGTTGCATGGAAAAGTTGACGACTTCGCAATGCAGCGAGGATTTGCTTCATTATCGTACTGGACAAGAATCTGGGGATGGGCATTTAAGGTCAATGATCTCGTGAATATACGCGTCGGGCGCCCGCCTGCCGGCATTCTGACAATCAGTTTGCTGTCATTTGCAAGAGTAATACTGCTATAATAAAGATCAGACTGTGTTCTAGCGTCTATTATGATGGTATTGCCCACATTAAGGGAAGGCATGTTGCTGGGCCAAGAACTTATTTTTGGCACAATCAATTTTGTTCTATATTGGGGGACATCGGCGCAATCCCCTGCGGTAGTTGTTCCCTGGCATTTGGTGCCGTTGATTTCTAATTGGCTGGAGATAGTGCCGCCATAACGGACTTGGCCTTTAGTTAATCTCGTATGGTTGTTGCTCGTAATAGAACCACCGACGATAAGGGCTCCCGCAATTCTGTCATCGTTTCTAAAAGTCAAATTATTAGCTGTCCCTATCCATCCCGCTTCGTTGATGAATGTGGCGCCATTGCCAAACGAAACTCCTGTTTGGCCCCATATTTTATAATTGACGAGATAGTTCCAGTTGTCGTTTTCCTCGGCTCCGTTGCCAGATCCAAACGTCAGGGGCAAAATTTTGCTCTCTTGCGTAATCGTTTCGGGTTCGTCGCTTATTTTGACCGTAATCTTGAACTGAGCCGATGTTAACGGGCCTGCAATTGTCGATGTTTCTGTAGAAGCATTGTCAGTAACGGTTGCGTAGACGACGTATTCGCTCTTTTGGCTGTAATCCAGCGTAGCGCTATTTTTTACCTTGATTGTTGCGTTTTGGTCGTTTAACTTGACAATTTCGAAAGTGCTATTGAAAGCTGTATAATCGCTACCCGAGACATTCACCAACGTGTAGGTGTAGGTATCCTTGTTCCTTTCGTTGAAAACATCATTTACTTCGATGGGGCCGCCAGATACAGTATGTCTACGCTCGCCTACGATGAATGTAACGTCGGAGACGGAAGGCTTGTCGTTGACGGGAGTTACGTTAACTGTTGCAGTGTATTCTGAGGAAGTATTGTCCCCTGATCCATTGCCAACGACCTCGTACTTGAACGTCGTATAGTTGCTGCCGTAATCGTTTGCCGCAGCTTTGTAAGTGAGTTTGCTCAAATCGGCTACAGAAATTACCTGGTCCTTGGTAACGGCAGTTTCATTGTACGTAAGCGTTCCAGCAGTCGGGAGCCCCGAGATGATAACGGAGGCAAATGATTGCGTAGCATGTTGGAAGTTGAATTCTGAAGCTGTGAACGTATGCTTTTCATCTTCGTGGACGTTGACAATAAGTTCTTTAGATACACTTGGCAGTTTATCGGCATCCGTGATAAAGATGTTAAAGCCTCCTTGAGATTCGTCATAGTTGTCCATAGAGATATTGGCTCCGTTGACATCACTGATGACAAGCCAAAGTTTTTCGCTACCGGAAGTGCTGGTTTCGACAAGACCGTCAATTAAGGGTTTGATATTGATATCCTTGGAAGGATTAAATTGGCCCTTTGGAATCGTCGCTGTTAAAGGAGCTCCTGACGTTCCACAAACCGGAAATTCGTGAGAAGCGTCTGCAGGAGCGACGTCACTTGTACTTGCGTACAAACCAGCAACTGCTTGATCGTTAAATCTAAAGCAGTACTTGAACGTGACGTCGGTTTCGCTTTCTTTATCCAATCCAATCTTGATGGCTTGCCATGTATCGTTTTCCAGGAAAGTTGCGTTCTTGTTACTCAATGTCAGTGCAGGGAGTTCGTTAAAAGGAACAAATTGGAATCCGTCACCTTTTATTTGGTTTCCAATCATTATTTCTTTTGCAATGAGTTGACCCGCAAAGTTCATGTTGCTTTCAACAGCAATAGTTTCGGTACTTATAATAGTACCTTCAATAGTCGAGTTGTCGGTATTTCTAAAGTAGATGTCTTCATCGACAAAGATAAGCAGGTTGCCTTCATATTCGCCGCTGCACGTGTAATTGGAACGCATCGTATTGCAACGAGGATATTGTTCTCCTTCGTACTGGACAAGGATTTCGGGGTGGACTCCTAAAGTCAACGATTTTGTGAATATGCGTGTAACACGCCCGCCCGCCGGCATCAAGATTATCAATCGACTATCATTATTGACGTTGATTTTGTTGAAATAGAAATCGGTAACTTCGCCTTGCGCATCGAGCCTATAGGTTCCATTGTCAGGCGTAGTAAGATTGCTCAAATTCGAAGGCCAGCTACCGCTGCTTATATAGGGTACAGGGATGTTCTTATACTGGGGAACGTCGGCGCAATTACCTGCAGTAGTTGTCCCCTGGCACTTGGTGCCGCTAACTCTTGAAGCATCAGAGATAGAACCACCATAACGGACCGGTCCAGTCGTTAATTCCATTCTATTGGTATTCCGGATGGAACCTCCGACGATAACGGCTCCGGCAATTTGGGCCTCGTTTCCCTTAGAAGTCAAATCGCCCGTAGCGGTTCCTATCCATCCAGCGTTATTAGTGAAATTACTGTGGTCGCCAAATGAAATTGCCGTCTGGCTCCACAATCTGTAATTGACGAGATAGTTCCAGTTGTCGGCGTCTGTACTTGTAGTGCCGAATGTCAGCGGTGCCATTCCTGCAGCCATCGACGAGGTGATTCCTGCCAAAGTCAGGATTAAAGCTTTAAAACTTAATTTGTTAAACTGCATATCTTATCCCTCCCTACAAAAACCAGTAAGTAACGTTCAATTGCCCTTGCCATGTCTTCGGCGAATCCTTTCCGTCGCTGATGCGCGTAAGGCCGATGACAAAGCGTAAATCGAAGTCAATCATGGATTTGCCGATACTTTGCGTAACACCGACTCCCGTGACGATGTCGAATTCGGCAGCGCTCAGGTCGCCGTTTTCCTCGTACGTTTCGGTTCCGAAGATATCGGTAATCTCGGCTTTGCTTTTAGAATAAACGTTGAACGAAACCATCGGCCCTGCTTCGAAGTACAGCGCATTGGGTATCGAGACTCGTGCAAGTATGGGCATGTCGATGTTGAGTTGCGTTGCTGAATATTCGATTTTTAAATCGGATTTTTGCTTTGCTCGATTGGCGTCTGGCCATGCCAGTATGACGGATAAATTTGTTTTTCCGGTACCTTGTCTCAGGGCTAGTGCTAGGTCTCCGTGAAGGCTGAAATAAGGTGAAGGAATGAACAAGCCGCTCATGCCGACCCTGAATCCGATTCCCCAGAAGCTGTTTAACAGGTCGTCGGAGCCGTTCACGGTGATTTTGTAATCTTTGCTATGCTTTATGTTTTTCAACCCGAAATGGGTGCTGTGGAAATCGTTGTAAGTAATGCCTGCCGTAGTACCGCCCCAGAAACGTTTGAGTTGCTGGTTTTCGGCATTGTGTGTCATTTTGACAGTGCTTGTGACACTTTTGTTGTCTGATTCCTGGCTTGCGATTTCTGCCGCTTCGACGAGAGGCTGTGTTGCTCCGGGTTTTGGTTGAAGCGAGTCCGCAATGATCGCTTTTGTTGTATCGTTTAGGGCCGATGCGAGCGTATCGGCGTTGTTGACAATTTCCTGAGGATTCGTTAACGAGTCTTTAGGAGTCTGGGTTCCAGATACTGTGGCACTTTGTGCGGACAGAAAACAAGGAAACAGCAATAGGAGTACTGCTGTAAGTGAGCCAATCTTGTTCAAAATGACCAACCTGTTGATGTTATGACGGGATTGAATGTAAGATAAATCTAATAAAAACTAAAGTTTATATTCAACGGCATAACAAGCAAACGAAGTAATTTACGGATTACTTCTCGTCATTTGTTGTAGATTTTGTTGGGTAGGCTGGTTTGAAGATTGTATGGAAGCCTATTTTTTTTGTTGATTTTGCGTTTTTCCGACAAGATTTGGTGTTTTGAACTTGCTCGAGAATGCGGCGATGGTTTCGCCGGCTTTTTTGATGGTCTTGATGGTGTTTGCCGTGCTGTCGAACTGGGTTTTGATGGCTTCCTGGACGCTGTTGAACATTTGTGTAAAACAGAACAGGTCGTCCTTGGATTCGTTAAACTCTTTGTAGATGTTGCGGAGTGCGACGAGGTTTGCTGTCTCCCGTTCCAAGGAAACCTTGATTTCATCGGTCAAGACGGCACTGTCGGCTTTCTTTTGTTCGATGATTTCAGGGGCGTTTTCCATTAGGATGTATGTCGGGAGGGAGCCGAATTCTTCGAATTTGACGGGAGTGTTGTTGCTTGCCTGGTTGACAGAACTGCGGAGCCCTCTTGTGCGGACTTGCGGGTCGATGGATATGGTACAGTTGGATGTGCCGTGGTAATTGCAGAGCACGCGCTTTTCGATTTGACGGAGTTCGTTATACGGGTTGAAATCTAAGTCGGTTTCGATGTACTTGAGCGGTACGTAAATTGGCACGGATTCGCCTGCGACGGTGATGCGGTAAGATAGGCATTTCTCTCCGTTGAAAGGTTTCGTTTCGTACAAATTATTTGAACTGTTGACAAGATGGTTGACGCGCATGAGCAATTCGTCTGCATCGTAGGGCTTTTCCAAAAGACTTGGCGAATTCTTGTAGAGTTGCTTCATGAGAATCTTGCGGTAGCTTTCGGAGATGGCTGTATTCGATGCGCTGCGTCCCCAGATGGATGTTCCAAGGAAGAACGTGTCGATGAGCTTGGTTTCTGTACGCCCATTGAGGAAGGCTATTGCCTTGATCATGTTGGAGAGCGCAAGCCACTTGCGGATAGGGACATAGACGCAATTGTTCGTGCAAGTTTCTGCGACCTTACCGATAACGGCAAGCGTATCCGGGGAGAGCGTAATCTTGCTGATTCCTGTCAACCATTTGGCCTGTTCTTCGGCGCTGATGGCAAGTTCCGGCGGAACTGTAACTTCGCTATTGCCATCGTGAATTTGGATGAGTTTGCAAAGGGCGTCAGAAGAAATGTTGTCCGGGAGCATGATGGTAAGCGTAATCTGGTCGCTTACTTCGGATCTGCTGAGAATGGATTCGGGTTTTTGGTCGCCCAAGATAATGATGGAACACTTCTCGTGGTCATGGATGATGATTTGAAGGGCGTTCTTGATTTCATCGTCATTCGGTGAGAAGTTTTCAAAAATAATGATGTTGAAATCAGTGATATTTTCGGGGAGCTGTTTTTGTTTTTTGCCGAGCCTTAAGATTTTGGGATTCTTGAATGCGCTCGAAATTCTGCGGGTGAAGAGGGAACTACCGCAACCGGGGCGACCGTACATATAGAAAGGCTCTTGGATAAGGGCCGTGAGGAACGCCAACTGTACGTAGTATTCTCGTTCGGGGATGTTTTGAGTGATTATCTGAAGGATTTCGGAAAATCTTTGACGCAGATTCATTTTTTTCTCCCTATTTCTTGCTATAAAAATACAATAAAAAAGGAAAAAGTTGCCGATTCTTAATCAAGAATGGATTGCTCTGTCGATTATTTTTTGAGTTTTTTCCGAAACGGTGATTTTTTGCACAGTGGTGTGGAGCGATGGATTAGCCAAAAGCGATTGCGGGAGCCTGCATGCGTCTTTTTGCGAGACTACGACGTGCTTGCCTTGCGAGAGTTCTCCTTGTACGGCTTGGAAAAAGAGCTTGTCGTGGTCGGGACGGATAATCGTTTTTTCGATGTTTATGCCGAAGGTACGGAGGTCTTCGATAAAGCGTTCGGGTGTACCGAGTCCGCAGACGGCTGTCGCCGCAAGAGGGACTTCGGAAGAATAGTTTGTTAGAGACTCGATGGAAAAACTGATATCGGGGAAGGTGCCGTTTTTGCCGTAGCAGTCGATGTGGATTATCTGGCTGTCGTGGTGATCTTGTGCCAGACTGCGGCATTTACCTGCGGGAAAAAGGTCCGTAATGGAATGAGGCGGCTCTTGCCAGTCGAGACAGATGTTGCATGCTCCTGTGAAACGGGAGTCTTCGAATCCATCGTCACAGAGGATTGCGTCAAATTTATTTGCAATGGTTTTGGCGGTGGCGTGGCGGTTCGTGGTTGCGATGACGGTCGCACCTAGCGGTTGGAGTTCCTGTTGTAGCAAGGTGAATTCGTCCCATGCTTTGCGATGGCAGAGTACCGCGACTTTCCTATTTTGTTCGAGAATCCGCTTTGCAAGCCAAATGGTGAAGGGTGTTTTGCCGGCGCCACCTGCTAAATAACTCCCGACGATAAAGACGGGTATGCGGAGTGGTGGCTGTGGACGCAGGAACAGCTTATGGTGCAGCTTGTATGCAATCCGGTAGAACGCGGAAGCGGCAAGGCGGAATGGGTTTACTGTGGACAGTGTCAATATTGTCCTTTTAATGCGTTTCTACAACCGATTCCGCAACGGAGTGCGGGATGGCGGCTAGAAGAATTAGCTTGTTAAAGGCAGTTTCTCTTTTGTTGCAAATAAAGGTCTGCGAGGACGAGTGCTGCCATGCTTTCGACAATCACGGGAGCGCGGACGGCGACGCAAGGATCGTGCCTGCCCCTGGCGGCGAGTTCACCATTCTCGTGACCTCGACCGGCGGTCTTCTGTAACTGGGAAATCGTGGCGGTCGGCTTGAACGCCATGCGGCAGTAGATAGGCTCTCCGTTCGAAATGCCGCCAAGACTACCGCCTGCGTTGTTCGTGCGGGTATGGTAGGTGTCGCCGTCGCAGTAGATCTCGTCGTTGTGCTCGCTGCCGTGCATGCGGGCGGCCGCAAAACCGCTGCCGATTTCGAATCCCTTGCATGCCGGGATGGAGAGCATGGCCTGTGCAAGCAACGCGTCGAGCCTGTCGAATACCGGTTCGCCGAGCGCTACGGGCGGATTCTTGACGAGCAACGCGACGGTCCCGCCGATGCTGTCGCCGTTGGACTTCGCCTCCAGGATGGCGCCTTCCATCTTGGAGCTGGCGTCCTTGTCCGGACAGCGGACGGGGGATGCTTCTATCTGTTGGAGTGTGAGCTTGCTCACATCTAGGGCCGGGCAATCGACTTCGCCCACGGAGGTGACCCACGAGAGGATTTCCGTATTGGTGACCGTTTTCAGGAATGCCTTGGCGACTGCACCTGCGGCTACGCGGCCGATGGTTTCGCGGGCGGAACTTCTGCCACCGCCACGGTAGTCGCGGAACCCGTACTTGAGGTCGTAGCAGAGATCGGCGTGCCCCGGTCTGTACCATTTGGCGATTTCAGCATAGTCGTTGCTGTGCTGGTCTTCGTTAAAGACGACGAACGAAATGGGCGTACCGGTGGTTTTGCCTTCGAAAACGCCAGAAAGAATCTTGACCTGGTCCTTTTCGTTGCGGGGGGTCGTCAGTTTGCCTTGCCCCGGGCGCCTGCGGTTCAGTTCTGCCTGAATCATCTCTTCGGTGAGCGGAAGACCGGCGGGGCATCCATCGAGGACGGCTCCGACTGCCGGACCATGGGATTCGCCCCATGTCGTGACTGCAAAAATCTTTCCAAATGTGCTTGACATGTGACTAAATATAGATACTAGTCCAAAAAAACTTTTTTTTTACGGAAAATTTTGCTTAGCGGGAAAAAGTTTACTATCTTTTACATTGATATAGGAGCCGATAGAGGAGCCAACCGTGTCTAGATTTACTGTCATCATTACTTTTTTGATTCTTGTGCTTTCGCTTGGTGCGCAGGCGCAGTCTCAGAATAATTTTGCAGGCATCCCGTTTGGTTCTTCTCGTGAGACCGTTATCGAAGAGATTATGAAAAAGGGCTACGAACCTTACGGTCAGACTGGTATCGGCGAACGAGTGGTGATTCCTGTATATATGTTCGGTGAATTGCCTGTTCAAGTCGACTTTATTTTCAATAAAAACGATAAGTTCTATGCGTTTGAAATCCGCACAGGCCGTGTCGAACGCGCCCGTTTGGGCAAGACTTTTGAAGCCGTTGCCTACATGTCCGATCAGTTTACGCTGAAGTATGGCAAGGCCTCGGGCAATCCGGCAATTAGCGAGCTTTCTAGCCTTAAGGAAAATGTGCACAATTTCTATCAAGAATGGTTCTCGGTCAAGACGCTGAATGCTTATACTGCCGTGGTACAAAAGGGAAACCGCTACTACGCTGTCGGTTCCGTGACGCATCGAGTGCTCGCGACTGAACCTGAGAAACGCAGTGTCCGCGAAAAGGTTCCCGAAGCGGCAGCTTTCTAATCTTTTACAATTACAGTGTTGTTTAACGGCTCGTGAGGGCCGTTTTTTTTGTGGCCTGGTTTTAAAAAATTTTCTTTAGGAAGGGTACTTTTTCATCTTTTTTTAGAATATTTATAAAAAATGGTTTTATCCCTTGACAATTGTTTGAAATAATTTTATATTTGTAATTGTTACAAAATCAATGATAAATTATATAAAGAGTTTCTAAATCAAAATCCGCTTAGCGGAAAGGAGAAAATATGAAGGTCTGGGTTTGCAAAGTTTGCGGTTACGTCCACATGGGTCCGGAAGCTCCGGATGAATGCCCGCAGTGCCATGCTCCGAAGAGCAAGTTCTTCGAAAAGGTTGAGCAGCCGGCCGCAGGCAAGATTGTCTGGGCTGACGAACACAAGATCGGTGTCGCTCAGGGCTTGGATGCTGAAGTGGTGCAGGGACTCCGCGAGAACTTTGCGGGAGAATGTACCGAAGTGGGCATGTACCTTGCCATGAGCCGTCAGGCAGACCGCGAAGGATTCCCGGAAGTGGCCGAAGCCTACAAGCGCATCGCTTTCGAAGAAGCGGAACATGCTGCCAAGTTCGCTGAACTCTTGGGTGAAGTTGTCTATGCCGACACCAAAAAGAACTTGGAACTCCGTGTTGCCGCCGAAGCTGGCGCTACCGAAGGCAAGCTTGCACTCGCCAAGCGTGCGAAGGAACTCGGCTACGATGCCATTCATGACACGGTTCATGAAATGTGCAAGGACGAAGCTCGCCACGGTGGCGCGTTCCAGGGCTTGCTGGGGCGTTACTTCAAGTAATTTTTGAGGTGTAGGGGCGGTTCTCTTATTGAGGGCCGCCTTTTTTTGAATACGAATTTTATGGTGTGGGGTTGATTATGCAAGAAACGGCAATTATACTTAAGGAGCACGGCATCAGGCCGTCTTTGCAGCGAGTCTGTGTCTATCGCTACTTGCGGAGTGTCAAGACGCACCCGACAGTCGATGAAATTTACACGGCGCTTTTGCCGGAATATCCGTCACTTTCGAGGACGACTGTCTATAACACGCTTGAGCTTTTGATAGCGAATAAACTTGCGATTTCGTTGGATTTTGGTGACGGCTTTTTACGCTACGATGCCGACTGCTCTCCGCATTGCCATTTCAAGTGCAAGGGATGTGGTAAGGTATTCGACGTGTTCGTTGCGCCTCCGGATTGCGCAAAAATTGTCCCTGCCGGTTTTATCTTGACGGGAGCTTCGCTTTACATGTTCGGACTTTGCGACAAGTGCGCTGACGTAGGCGCCCGTTAATCTTTTAGTTTATCAAGCGCTTCATTCGGGCCGATGAGGAACAACACGTCGTCTTCTTGCAAGATGACATCGGCGATATTACCGATTTTGGGCGTGGGTTCTTGCGGGTCGCGGATGGCGATGACCTGCACGCCGTATTTATGCGTAAGCGACAAAGTCTTCAATGTCTTGCCGATAAAGTTCTTGGGGCAGACAAGTTCCACGATGGAGTAGCCTTCCATGAACGGGAGAAAATCGACCATGTTCGGACGGTTGAGGCGTTCGGCAAGGCTTATGGCGGCATCGCGTTCTGGGTGGAAGATGTCCGTGACGCCGAGCTTTTCCAGGATGCTCGTGTGTTCGGCACTGCTCGACTTGGCGATGATGTGCTTGACCCCGAGTTCCTTCAGGTTCAGGATGGTGAGAAGGGATGCTTCCAGGTTGCTGCCGATGCAGACGATGACGCTATCCGCCTTGGTTAGTGACGGGATGGAGGCGAGCTGCTTTTTGCGGGTACTGTCGGCGACAACTGCTTGCGAGACCATGCTGGCGAAGTCCTGGACTTTTTCGGGATGCGAGTCGATGACCATGATGTCATGACCCAGCGACGTCAAGTGACGGGCAAGGTAGTTTGCCGAATTTCCAAGACCGATAATAACGAATTGTCTAGAAGCCA
>JAEEGG010026952.1_pt1 | contig 10930 bp, 10 predicted proteins | sample 9134161 | NCBI WGS metagenome assembly JAEEGG01 (sample SAMN16246543, study PRJNA631951) | gut metagenome | biome: gut microbiome; feature: rumen; material: CR-attached | host: Bos | place: Iran: Karaj | collected 2018-10
GAGATTCAGATGTAGCCGATTCAGATTATTCAGCTGGTTCTGGAGTAACAGCAGATAAGGATGCTGCTTCTACTGGAACTTCAAAAGTCGAAGAAGCAAAAGAAAAGGCAAACGAAGAAGATACTGATAACGATGCTAATGAAGAAGGATTAGCTACTTTACCTGATGGCCCTGCTTATGTTGGGGTTTATTCAGAATTGAAATTAAGAGATGGGGTTTGGGGTACTGTAATAGGTGAACTTTATAATAATGAAAAAGTAACAATTACCGGCCGTGATGGTGATTGGTATAAAGTCTCTACTGACAAAGGCGATGGCTATGCTCACGCTAGATATATATTTGATGCTCCTGACAAAAGATATTCTGGTAATGAAGTTACTAGTTCTAGTGGTTCTAATAACTATACTTCCGGTGGAACTACCGATGTAGTAATCAATGTTTCCGGTGATAGTGTCCAGGGTAAAGTTGTTTCTGCAGCACAGCAGTTGGTTGAAAACTATTCTGAATCAGGTTCTTTTCCATATGATCCCGCTACTAATGGTGGTAATCTTGGTTGTGCTCAAGTTGTAACTACAGCTTTAAAAGCTGCTGGTGTTATCAATCAGACTTGTCTGAATTGTCAAGGAACAATTAATCTTCTTAATGAAGCAGGCTGGAGTTCTGTTTCTGCTCCGCCATATCAGGCCGGCGATGTTATTTTCTGGGCTACATATATACCAGGTACAGAATCTCATGTTGGTATTGTTATGACTTCTGGTAACACTGCTCAGGCTATGAGTAACTCTTCTTCTCAGCATAAACCAAGATATCATGATGCTGAATATAATGGTGCTTATCCTGTTATGAGAGTTATGAGAAAGGTTTGAGAAAGCAGGGTTTTGAATAATATATGAATTTAAAAAAGTTCATTGTTGCTTCTTGTATTATGCTTTCTGCTTGTTCACTGTTTGCGGATGTAGCTGTTCCTTATGGTGAAGGTTCAGGCAAAGTCGACTATATTAATCTGAAAAAGTATCCAAAACTAGGTGATCCACTTCCTTTCGGCCCTTTGGCATTTAGGCTGATAGAAGATAAGGTTTGGGTTGCCGACAGTGTTGGCGGCAAACTTATGCAGTTTAACGACAAAGGTAAACTTATATCTGAATTTTCTGTTCTGCCTGAAGGAACAAAACCATATACTCTTGATGAGTTCAACAATCCTCGTTTGAGTATTCTCATTGAAGATATTGCTCCGGTTAAAGGTGAATATGGCTCTGTTTCTGCTTGGTGGGTTGCAGATAGTCAAGAAAACAGACTTATAAAATTCTCTCCTGAAGGCAAGAAACTTGCTGAAATTAAGAATCCTGCTTTTTCACAGCTTTACAGAGTAGAAGTAGGAATTGGCGGGCATATTTTTGTTGCAGACAAAGGTGCAAAGGCAATTTTTACTTATGATTCTGCTGGTCAATTTTTGAATAAACAGAATTGGGAATGGTCAGGAATGGCTGTTGCTGGTTCTGACGAAAAATTGTACAGATTGATGTATATGAGTGAAGAACGTAAAAACATGCTGGTTTCTACTAATCTCGAAGGAAAAGTCGTAAAAACCAGAATGCTGAATGTCGTTAATATGTTGAATCCTAAGCTTTGGTGGGTAGATGAAGTTAATCGTGAATGTGTAGTAACTTGTACTCCAGAAACTGGTTTTAAAGGCGTTTACATCATTTACCGTATCGGCTTTGATGGCAATGTGAAAGCGACAGGCGAATTAAAAGCACCTTTTATCATGAATAGATTTATTGATAATATAGATTATAGTGATGTATTTATTGGTAAGTCTGATTATTCTGCTGCTCCAGATGGAAAGTTTGAAGTTGTTCCATTCAGTATGCCTTGATTATTAAGGATTGGAGAATAATGATGAAAAAGACTTTTATCTTGTTTTTGTTGTTGAGTATCATATTTGTAGCTAGTAGCTATGCTGCTTCAATACCGACAAAAGGTGTTGTTTGTGCTCAGAGTGGTTTAAATGTAAGGTCAGGTCCAAGTACAAGTGCTAGTAAAATAACAGCTATAGAAAACAATACACAGGTAGATATTATTTCTGTTGTTGGAAGCTGGTATAAAATAACTGTTGGTTCTGTAACCGGTTATGTATATGCTACTTATATAACTGTTACAGACTCTGAAGAATCAGATGATTCTACACTTCCTCAGGAAGAAAAAGAAAAAGTAGGACGTGATTTAGCTCGAAGCGCATCTAATGCTACATTAACAGAAAACAAATGATAAATGTCCTTTCTCGCAGCAACAACAAGAAAAAGGGAAGTGTTATAGTTGTTGTTATTTGTTTGTTTGTTGCTCTGCTGATATTGTTTGCTTCTTTTTTGAAGTCCTCTACCAGCAGAGTTTATACAACTAAAAAATTAGGCGATACAATGCATGCCAGAGAATTTGCTCAATCTCTGGCACTTTTGTCTTTTAAATATTTAAAAAATATTGAGATAAAAGACAATGGAAGCAGTTTGAGAACAGTTTTATCTTTACCTGTTAAAAAACTGGAAGATAAATCAGAAAATATTACAAATAAACTTAATAATTATTCAAAAGAACATTTAAAGAATGGTTCAGACGATATTATTTCCTTGCTTGTAAATAAATCTGGTTTGAACAATTTAAAATGGAGTTCTTCCTGGTTAGTAAAAAAAATAGATTTTCAAGAAATACCGACAGGTGATAGCAAGTTAGCACCTTTCCCTAGAGAAAAAAAAGGTGTAGTCAGACTTTCAATAAATGTTTCCTATGTTTTGCCGGGAACTAAGACCCCTATAACAGAAGATTATCTTTTTATATCACAAGTTAGTGTTGTGGCAAATATACTGCCTGTTTTATCAAAGTTCAGCTTATATGTAAAAGATGCATTAAATGGTGAAAGTGGAGACAGATTTAATGTTGTTGATACAAAAGGTAGCGGTGATTTAAATTCTAATCCGGCTGTAAGACCATGGGTTATAAGTAATGGTGAAAATAGCGAAGTTGCGAAAGATAAATATGATGATATAGTAAATGATTCTAGAGGAATGATTTATCTCGGTGGCGGAACAAATAGCAATCCGATAATACTTGGTATTGCAAGAGGCTGGGCTGACGCTGGTTATGGAAAATATGGCGAAGATTTCCATTTTTATAAGAATTCTAATGCTGCTGCTGGTTATTGGAGAACAATTGAAATCTGGGAAAGCGGCAAAGGTTTGATGAGATCAGATATTGGCCTCTGCAATGATACTTCTGATGACAATTTAAGACAGTGGCAGGAGCAATTAGGAACTGGATTTGGTGATAGAATTAAATATAATTCTATGTTTAAATTATATGGAACAGATGGCCATCGTTCGCCCACAATTGTTTTGGGCTACGTAGAATCTTTGTTTGCAAGTATACGAATGTATAAACATCCAAGTGGATGTGATTTTCTTTTGTCTTTCGGGGAATCAGATTTTCCTTTCTATACTACTTATGGTGCTGATGCTAGTATGGCTTCCGTAGAAGGATACGGAGCTATTTTAAATTTCTTTACAGATTATCTTACAAAGAATGGCTCAGAAATAGGCTATGACGATTATATAGAAAAATATGCTTCTCAGCTTTGGCAAGAAAGATATAATAATGATTACGCTCATATAATTAATAATTCTATTGCCTATCCAAAAATTACGGATGATAAATTGAAAGAACTATGCAAGCAAGCAGAATCAGATATTTATGAAAAGGTTCCAAATACAGATAAAGCTCCTTATGCAAAGGTTTTCGGAGATGATTTAAGTAAATTGGAAAAAATGCTTGATCCTTCAACTTTAAATATTGACGGCAGTGGAAGCAGCAATAATTCTAAAAGATTGGCTTATGCTGTTAAGGCAAGTAAGATAGATGGAAATATAAATACTTTTTTTGAAAGTAAGAATCTTTTAAAAACTAATAATAATAAATCGGAATTGGATTTAAACGGTTGGCTTTATATTGAATGTGATAAAGGTACAGAAATCGTTTTAGATAAAAAATTAAATGTTGTCAGTCATGGGGGAATAATTGTTGCTAATGGTGATATAACTATAAAAGGTGACATAGAATGTTCTTCCGGAGCTCATTTTACTCTTCTATCATTAGATAAAAATATAGTTATTGAAAGTGGAGTCAAAAGAGTAGACGCTTCTTTAATAGCTGGAGGCGGTCAGGTTAAATTATTAGGTAAAGCAGACAGCGATGAATTGACTGTTAATGGCAATATCGTCATGAATACCTTGGAAAAGGGAGAAATAAAAGATGGCTATTTAAAGCGCGGTCTTAATTTGAATTATAAAAATGTTCTTTCGGCTATTCCTTTCATGGAAGACGATACAGAAGAAGACCGTTCAGAATTGCCTTTACTTATGTTTGATTTAAGCGATAATGCAGAGATGTTGGATTGATGAATAGTTATAAAGAAAACAAAACTGGTTTCTCTATGGTTGAAATAAGCATAATATGCTGTGTGGTTATTGTTTTGCTTGTTCCCGTTTTTGCTCTTATGTCGAGAGGAAGTTCGACAACTATTCGCAATAGAAACGAAATATTAGCGCAGCAGTATGCTTCTAATCTTATAGCTTATTGTAATGCTGTTCCCTTTGATAATGATTATCTTGCCGAAACAGAAGGAAAGTCTATTCCAGAACTTAGTGTTAACGACAAAGTAGAAAAGATAGAAGATATTTTTACTAGAACTTTATCTGTAAAAGAATTTTCAGATGATTCATTAGGTTCTAAATACAAGCTTGTTTCTGTAAAAGTAGAATGGCAACAACCTGGTGAAGCCAAAAAACGCAGCGTTATATTATCTGGGTTGGTGACTGAACTATGAATAAAAATAAAAGAGCTTTAACCTTAGTAGAAGTTTCAATCGGTGTTGTTATTACCTCTTTTATTATTATTGCTTTGATGAATGTTTTTCGAGTGGGTATGAAAGGGTCGTCTAAGGGCATGGCTCATCAGGAAAATATGGAGACCGCATCAATTCTCATGTCTCAAATAGAATATGATTTGATGAGATCTTATTCTATTACTTATCCTCAGAATGGTAGTGAGGAAGACGGGGCCAAGTGGGATTTTTATTATGGAAATTCTGATTCTAGTAAGGCAAGTGTGGATTATTCTTTTGAAAACAATGCTATTGCACGCAAGGTTACATCATATAAAACAGATGGTACTAGCGGAAAAGTAGAAAAATTTTATTTTGCCAAGAACCATAAAGTCGATTTAAAATTTATGCATGCTGTTTTTGAAGTTGGAACTCCTAAAACTCCAAAAAAGAGGCATGGAATGTGGGTTGAATTGACTGTTTCTTCAAAAGATAATAGAAATGGTGGAGACAACGAGCCTTTTACTCTTAAGAGATTAATTATTATACGCAAACAAATCTAATATATTTATGTACATTAGTTTATTTATTTTTTTTAAACATATTTAATTTTTTAGAGTATAATAAATATAAGTTTTGAGAAAAGGAGTAATTCCTGTGAAAAAGACTAGCTTTTTGTTTGCTGTTTTGTTTTGTTTTTTAGGTTTTGCAGTGCTGTTAGGCAATGATGGTTCAAGCTTTGACGATAGTTTGGGTGCCGTAGAAATAGGAAATACCAGTACTTCTTCAAGCTCAGATTCTTCTACTGTAAAATCAGATGAAAAAGCTTCTGAAGAAAGTAAGACTAAGACAGAAGAAGCTAAAGAAGAAAAGAAAGAAGAAGAAAAAAAGGGCATGGCAACTTTGCCCGATGGAATTGCTTATGTTGGGGTATATTCATATCTTAACTTAAGATCTAGTATTTGGGGTGCAGTAATTGGTGAATTGTACAATAATGAAGAAGTAACAATTACTGGTCGTGATGGTGACTGGTATATGGTATCTACCAGTAAGGGCGATGGTTATGCTCATGCCAGATATATTTTTGCTACTAAAGATGCTCGTTATCAAGGTAATGATGTTACAGCCAGTGATGTTATTATAAATGTTTCCGGAGATACTGTTCAGGGAAGAGTTGTTAATGCTGCTAAGCAATTGGTTGATACTTTCTCTGAATCAGGTTCATTCCCTTATGCTCCAGGAACAAACGGCGGAAGACTTGGTTGTGCTCAGGTTGTAACAACTGCTTTAAAAGCTGCTGGTGTTATAAATGAGACTAGTCTTGGATGTATACAAACTATTGGTTTATTGGAAGATGTTGGTTGGAAAGCTGTTGATGTTCCTCCATATCAGGCTGGTGACGTTATTTTTTGGGAAACTTATTGTTCAGGGCCATCTCATGTTGGTATTATTATGACATCAGGAAATAGTGCAACCGCAATGAGCAATTCTTCTTCTCAGCGCAAACCAAGATATCATGATGCTGAATATCAAAAAGTAGTTAAAGTAATGAGAAAAGTTTGATGAATTGTAAGAAAGGTTTTGTTATAGAGGACTAATACAGTATGAAAAATTCTTTGTGTTTATTAACATCAATTCTTATGCTTTCAGCAAGTGCTTTGTTGGCAGATGTTTCTATTCCTTATGGTGAAGGTGCTGGCAAAGTTGATTTTACTAATAATAAGAGATTCCCGACACTTGAAGACCCTCTTCCATATGGACCAATGTCTTTCAGGCTGATAGAAAATAAAGTATGGGTAGCAGACAGTGTTGGCGGCAAGCTTATGCAATATGATGACAAGGGAAAATTAATTTCTGAGTTTTCTGTTATGCCTGAGGGAACGAAGCCTTATACTATTGATGAATACAAGCTTCCAATGCTTAATATTCTCATAGAAGATATAGCTCCAGTAAAAGGTGAATATGGCGATGTCAAAGCTTGGTGGATAACAGATTCTGTTCATAATAAACTGCTGAAGTTTTCTGTAGATGGCAAGAAGCTTGCTGAAGTTAAGAATCCTGAATTTGTTCAATTAGACAGAGTTGAAGTTGGCAAAGGTGGTCATATTTTTGTTTCAGACAAAGGCAAAAGAGTAATATTTGTTTTGGATTCTGAAGGCAAAATACTAAATAAACTTAATTGGGAATGGTCTGGCATGGCTGTTTCTCAGAAAGATGACAATCTATACCGTCTGATGTGGGATAATGAAGCTCATAAGAACATTCTTATAGCTACAGATATTGAAGGCAAAGTTGTTTCTACTCAAATGCTTGAAGTAGATATGTATAATCCAAAACTTTGGTGGGTAGACGAATCTAAGGGCGAATGTCTGATTACTTATACTCCATTAGAAGGTTTTAAAGGTCATTTTATTGTTGTTCGCGTAGGTCTTGACGGAAAAGTTAAGGCAAGCGGAGAATTAGTAGCTCCTGTTGCTATGAATAGAATTATAGATAATGTCGACTTCGGCGATGTCTATATTGGAAAATGCAACTTTATGAATGCTCCGGAAGGCAAGTTTGAAGTAGTTCCTTTTAAACTGCCTTGATTAATTGGAATTGGAGAGAAACATGAAAAAGGCTTTTATCTTGCTGATGTTGCTTTGTGTTTTGGGAACAGCTGTAGGTATTTATGCTGAAACCAGACCAACAAAAGGCTATGTAAAACCAGATATAGGTCTTAATGTTAGAAGTGGTCCTAGTTCAAGTTCTACAAAAGTAGGCGCTTTAGGTAAAGGTGATACCGTTACTATCGAATCTGTCTCTGGAGAATGGTATAAAATTTCTAGCCCTATGTCTGGCTATGTTTATAGCCAGCATATAGCTGTAACAGATTCCATAGATGAAGAGGAAGATGAATCTAAGCTTAGTCCTGAAGAAATTGAAAAAATAGGCTGCGACATAGATAGAAGCCTGTCTAAAGTAAAGATACTGAAGACTCCAAATTCTAAAAATGGTAAATGATGAAGGTTTTTGCTCACTGCCATAAAAAAGGCAGCGTAATATTGGTCGTGGTCGGTGTACTTCTTGTATTAATGATACTGCTGGCTTCGTTTTTTAAATCTACGACCAGCAGAGTGCACACCACAAAAAAATTAGGTGATACAATGCTTGCCAGAGAGTTGGCTAACTCTCTGGCGATTCTGTCTAATCATTATATTAAAAATGTTGAATTAAATAATAAAAATGGTGAGTTGATAAAACTTCTCAATAACCCAATAGATAAGATAGAAAGCGGAGAAGGAAAGATTAAAGAAGGGGATTTAAAAAGTTATTTTGGTGAAATATATACTAATCTTCTTGAAAAATCTGGTTTAAATAAAATTGCTCTTAAAGAGCTTAGTTGGAAAATACATAAGGGAGATTTTACGGCTCTTCAAATAAATGGCAAAGATAGCCCTTATCCGCGCGAAAAAAAAGGGCTGGTTCGCATTTATATGAAGTTCTCATATTTATTGCCAGGAACAAAATCTCCTATTACAGAAGATTATTTATTTTATTCTGAAATCAAGGTTGTTGCCAATATAATACCTGTTTTATCTAAATTCTCTCTGTATATTGAAAATGCTTTTGATAATAAAATTATTAGTGATGCTGATGTTTTAAGCTCATATTTTAATGTTGTTGATACAACAGAAGGTGGGGAATTAAATACTGACAGTCCTCGCCCTTGGGTTATAAATAATGGAAATAATGCTGTTTTTGAGGATTATAAAGATTATATAGCCGATAAAAGAGGCTTAATATATTTGGGCGGGGCTACTCATGACGCTCCGATTATTCTTGGTATAGCCAGAGGTTTTACAAATACCACGCAGGGTGATTTTGGAGAAGATTTTCATTTCTTTAAAAATGGTTCAAGTGGCTACTGGAAAACATTAGATGATTGGGGCAAAACAAATGAATCAGATGAAACAGGGGATACAGCTATTCTTGAAGCAAATATAGGCCTTTGTAATGATACTAGCGAAAACTTTTCCAAATGGCAGTCAAACTTTGGTGCGGGTTATGACAAATTATCAAGATATAATTCCATTTTCAGACTATATGGAACAGACAAAGATATTTCTCCTACCTTAGTTTATGGTTATGTTAATTCTATGTGTGGTTCTGTAAGAGCATTTAAAAAAGGCTTTTTTGATTCAACTGGCAAAACAACCTGGAAGATTTGCAAACTGATTTTTTTTGATCATGAAATCGATTATCTGAATGCCTGTGGCTGCGGTGGAAAAGATAATAATTTTGAAGATATAGGAACTTATCTTGAAATGAAAGATTCTTTGATGTCTTTTTATACTTCCTTTTTGTCTAAGACGGGAGAAGATAATCTTTCCTATAGTGATTATGTTGAAAAATACAGTACAAGAATTATTTCCAACAGATACAACAAAGATTTTACTTATTATATGGCAAAAACCAAAGGGAAAACTCCAGCAGACCAGCAATATCCCTTGGATTTCTGTTCTGATTTAATAAAAGGCGATGTAAAAAAGCTTTGCGAAAATAAGGAAGATAATGATTTGTTTTTATCTGTTCCAAATGCAGATGGGGCAGCAGAATTCAGAAATATTTATTCAAAATCTATTAATTTGGAAAAGCTTGATGAATTCCTAGTTCCTGAAAAGTTAGGGTTTGATATTTCTTCTAATAATTCAAGAATAGGGTTCTATAAAAAGTTTGAAGATAAAAAAGAAAACTTAGAAGATTACTTAAAAGCTAGGGGATTGCTTAAAGATAAGAATTTAGATCTTAATTCATGGGTTTATATTGAAAATGAGATAGGAAAAGAAATTAGTCTGGATAATTATACCGTTCTCAGTCAGGGAGGAATTATAGTATCTAATGGGAATATAGTTTTAAAAGGTAATCTAAATTGTAATCCTGGTGCTCATTTGACTATAGTTGCTCTTAAAGGTGACATAACAATTGAGGGTAGTGTTGAAAACTTAGATGCTTCCCTGATTGCTGGAGGAGGCCAGGTCAAATTAGAAGGCAGTGAAAAAAATCAGAAATTGAAGATTAAAGGGAATATAGTTATGAAAACTATTTCCAGCAGTAATAATAAGATTGATTGTTCTAAGATGAGAAGAGGTTTGTTTTTGACTTATAACCCAGATCTTTCGGCTATTCCATGGTTCCAGAATAAATATACTGTTGAAGAATCGAAAACAGAATTACCCCTATTGATGTATGATCTAAAAGAAAATATAAAGATGTTGGATTGATGATTAGAAAAAGAATAAAAAACAGATTAAAAGGCTTTTCTATAGTTGAAATATGCGTTGTGGTCGCTATTTTAACAGTTTTTTTGGTACCTGTTTTTACTTTGATGACTAGAGGAAGTTCTGGAACTATTCGCAATAGAAATGAAATATTGGCTCAGCAATATGCTTCAAATTATATTGCCTATTGCAATGTTGTAGCCTTTGATAGCGAAAAAATAGCTGAAGTTAACGAAAAAGTTATTGATGAACTTAATATTGAATTAAAAGATGGAAGTAGTGTTAATATTGATAAAACAGAAGAAAATTTTAAAAGAATTGTCAGTATAAAAGATTATCCCGAAACTAATGACAGGCCTTATAAATATAAAATTGTAAGCGTGAAGATCGAGTGGCAGCAGGTTGGGGAAAAGAAGAAAAGAGATTTGGTTATGTCGGGGCTGGTGACTGAAAGATGATTTTCAAAAGAAAAGCAGTAACTATTATTGAAGTGGTTGTCGTCGTTGTCCTTTCTTCCATGCTTATTCTCGGCATAATGAATATTTTCAGCTCGGGGATGAAAGGTTCTGCAAAAGGTCTGGCGCATCAAGTCAACATGGAGTCGGCTTCTATTATAATGTCTCAGATAGAATATGACTTATTGAGGTCTACATCTATTTCAAAGCCTGAGTCTGGTTTAAATGAGTTTTTTGATACGGCTATATGGAATTTTTATTATGGAGCTTCAGGCAGTGGTAAACCGTCTACTGTAACTTATTTCAAGAATAGCAATGGGCTTGGGGTGTGTCGAGAAGTAAAG
>JAEEGG010026955.1_pt1 | contig 10928 bp, 8 predicted proteins | sample 9134161 | NCBI WGS metagenome assembly JAEEGG01 (sample SAMN16246543, study PRJNA631951) | gut metagenome | biome: gut microbiome; feature: rumen; material: CR-attached | host: Bos | place: Iran: Karaj | collected 2018-10
CTACGTAGGATACCGCTACTTTACTACTTCCATGGCGGATGTCGCCTATCCCTTTGGATATGGCCTTTCGTATACTTTCTTCAACTATGAAAAAGCCTCGGTGGAGGCTTCTGCAAACGGCTTCGTGGCCCGGGTGAGTGTCCGGAATACCGGCTCCAGGCCGGGCCGCGAAGTGGTGCAGTTATATGTATCGGCCCCGAAGGGAGGGCTGGACAAGCCCGCGCGGGAACTCAAAGGCTTTGCCAAAACCCGCATACTGGCTCCCGGGGAAAGTGAAACGGTGGAAATCCCTGTCTCCCTCTATGACCTTGCCTCCTGGAATGAAAGGAAAGGCCGCTGGGAAACCGCTGGAGGCATTTATCGCTTCTGCTTCGGCATGTCAGCGGATAAACTGCAGACAGAATATCCAGTCAAGGTCAACAAGAAACACATTTATTAGAGCACTCATGCAAGTAATATGAACAGACGACAAAAAACTACCACCAGGATACTGGGCATCGTTGCAATCTTGGAGTGTGTTGCAGGGTGCATTATTATCAAGATGGCGTCAGGCCAGAGGACAGTTAAAGGGAATGCCATAGAAGGCCTGGAAGGCACCTTTCTTTCCTCTACGGCTGTTATCGGTGCGGAATATCCACGCATTGACGACAACGGCTGCGCCTATTTCCGTTTAGAGGCTCCGGATGCACAGTCCGTAAAACTGAAAATTGCGCCTCTGACTGAATTGATTGCCATGCAGAAGGATGAAGACAGCGTGTGGACGGTAAAGACAGAACCACTTGCAAAGGGCTTTCATTACTATACTTTCATTATTGACGGGGCCGAAATCAAAGACAGTGCTACGCAGGGCTATTTTTCCGGCTTTTGGCAAAGTGGCATCGAAATCCCTGAGGGACCGGAAGGAGATTATTATCGCTTCCATGCAGATATTCCCCATGGCCAGGTTCGCTGGGTGCCCTACTGGTCAAGCGCCAAGAATGAACTTCGCCGGGCGGTAGTATATACTCCGGCTGAATATGAAACGGACCTTCAGAAACGTTATCCTGTTCTGTACCTGCAGCATGGCCTCGGAGAAAACGAAACGGCCTGGACAAATCAGGGCTGTGCGCAGCATATTTTGGACAATCTTATCGCCGCCGGCGAATGTGTCCCTATGATTGTGGTGATGGACAGTGGAGATGTATCCAATCCTACTGTCCAGACTGAGGGCGACAATCTTATAGAGAAGTACGCCAATTTGGGAAAAAGCTTCTGTAAAGTGATGCTGGATGATTTGATCCCGATGGTAGATAAAACATTCCGCACAACTGCGGATCGGAACCACAGGGCTATGGCAGGCCTTTCCTGGGGAGGTCATCAGACTTTTGACATGACCATGAACCATCCGGAACTCTTTTCCTATGTGGGAGCCTTCAGTGGCGCGGTGTTTCTCCATAACCTGAAAAAGGACTACGGGGGCGCTTTGTCGGACGCCTCGGCCGTGAATAAGCGCTATCATTACATGTTTTTGAGCACAGGCTCCGAGGAAAACATCGGAACGGCCAAGGACCATGAACTGCTCAACAAGGCCGGCATCCGGCACGACTATTATGTATCGGAGGGAACCACACATGAATTTCTGACGTGGAGACGTAGTCTAAAGGAATTTTTGCCACACCTGTTTCGCTAATCGACATTATGAAAAGAATAACCTTGATGGCTTGCTTATGGGCCAGTCTGCCGTTGATTGCCTCCGGGCAGGACTTTGCGAATAATTTCAAGAACCCTCCACAGGAGGCGCGGATCCGGGTCTGGTGGCACTGGATGGACGGGAATATCACCAAGGAGGGCATCAAGGCCGACCTGGACTGGATGAAGGTCGCCGGCATCGCCGGGGTACAGCAGTTCGATGCGGGAGGGGACCTCATGATGGGCATGAAGCCCATCGTGGAACGGAAGCCTTACATGCAGGAGAGTTGGAAGGACGCCTTCCGTTATGCCGTCCATTATGCCGATTCCATCGGGATGGAGTTCGCCATTGCCTCGGCCCCTGGCTGGAGCTCTACGGGCGGGCCGTGGGTAAAGCCGGAGAATGCGATGAAAAAACTGACCTGGCGAACGGTGGAAGTGACAGGAGGCTCCAAAAAGCCGCAGGCTATCGTTTTGCCGGAACCGTTCACGACCATCGGCAAGTTCCAGAACAGCATTTCGGAGGAAGTGCTGGACGAGGGGGCAAAAATTACTCCCTGGTATCAGGATGTGGCGGTGGTGGCCATCCGCGTCCCTCAGGAAGAAAGGTCACTGGCTGAACTGGGGGCCGAGGTGACTTCCAGCGGTGGAACATTCACCGTGGAAATGCTCTCCAATGGAGATTTAGCCGATGGAGCTGCACTCCCGAGAAATCCTTCCGGGACCCATTCCTGGATCCAATATGCTTTCCCGGAGGCAGTGACGGTGCGTGCCATGTCGCTGGTAGGCGGAGAAGTCCGTGACCAATGGGCAGCCGTTGCGCCCTCCTATAACAATTCATTGGAATGCAGCGATGACGGCATTTCCTGGCGGGAAGTCTGCCGGATTCCTTCCGGCTGTCTGCCTCAGCAGACCTTTGCTATTCCCGTGACAAAAGCGCGTTTCTTTCGCATTAAGATAGCTAATCCTGTTGGAAATCATCTACTTTCCGTACTGGGCCGTGGCGGAGACGCTGCGGAGAGTACGCCCGTGCATGAGTGGGTGCTTCATACGGTCAGCAAAATAAACCATGCCGAAGAAAAGGCCGGTTTTGCTTCTCCGCATGACCTTCTTGAGTATCCTACTCCGCAGTGCGACGCTCCAGTTCAGGAGACCATCGACCTTACTTCCTTTGTCAGGGACGGTGTCCTTATCTGGAAGGTTCCGGCAGGCCGATGGCGCATCTACCGCTTCGGTGCATCTCTCACCGGCAAGCAGAACCATCCTGCTCCGCCGGAAGCAACAGGCCTGGAAGTGGACAAACTGGACAAAGAGGCCTGGCTGGATTATTTCCGTCAGTACATGGACATGTACAAGGACGCGGCCGACGGACTTGTAGGGCAGCACGGTATCCAGTATATTCTTACGGACAGCTATGAGGCCGGACTGATGACTTGGACCAAGACACTTGCACAGGAGTTCAAGGCACGCCGGGGGTATGACCTCATTCCATGGCTTCCCGTGCTTACCGGCGAAATTGTGCGGAGCAGCGAGGAGAGCGAGAAGTTCCTCTTCGACTGGCGGGAAACCATCGGCGAACTCTTTGCGGCCAATTACGACCATATCAACGATATCGTGAAGGAATACGGCATGAAAGGCCGATACACGGAGTCCCATGAGAACGGTCGTGTGTTCGTGGGCGACGGCATGGACGTAAAGATGACGGCCGATGTCCCCATGAGTGCCTTCTGGATTCCTGGAACCGGAGGTGGCTCCTCTTTGGAGATGGCCCAGGCCGACATCCGGGAATCAGCCTCCGTGGCCCATGTCTATGGACAGAATATCGCTGCTGCTGAATCTTTTACCGCCGCAGGGCTCTCCGGCAACGCCTGGAGTTACTATCCCGGCAATCTGAAATTTATGGCCGATATGGCCCTCTATAGCGGTGTTACCCGTTTCGTCATCCACGAGAGCGCCCATCAGCCGTCGGATGCTCACAAGCCCGGCCTGGGTCTGATGATCTTCGGCCAGTGGTTCAACCGCCACGATACCTGGGCCCCTTATGCCCGTTACTGGGCGGACTATCTGGCGCGGAGCTGCTACATGCTCCAGCAAGGCCGCTATGTGGCCGATATTCTGTGGTACTATGGTGAAGATACCAATATTGCCGGTATCTATGGGCACGAACTGCCGGGCATTCCGGAGGGCTATTCCTTTGATTTCATTAACCCTTACGGAGTCAAGAACCTGCTGTCCGTGAAGGATGGCTCCATCGTCACGCCTTCCGGCATGGAGTACAAGGTGCTTGTGCTGGGAGAGCATTGCAAGGTGATGTCCCTGGAAGTGCTCCGGAAGCTGGATCAGCTGGTACGCGACGGCGCAGTCATCTGCGGCACCATTCCGGAAAAACCGGCAGGCCTTACTGATGACGCGGCCGAATTTGACCGTCTGGTGGCCGACATCTGGCGTTCCGGACGTCCGAACGTCTTTACCGGACAGTTAGTTAATGTTTTGAAGGCGACCGGCACAGAACCGGATTTCAGCTATGTGGCTCATGCAGACCTGAAGTTCGTTCATCGGTACGACGGCAACAGGGAAATATACTGGATTCGCAATTTCAGCGACCAAGCCGTGACGGCTCAGTTGAAGCTCCGCGATGCGGAAGGACCCATGAGGGTCTATGACCCGGAGACCGGCGATGTTCTCCGCGGCGTACTGGATGGCAACCGGCTTAGGCTGGAGGCCAACCAGGCACTATTCGTGGTGTCCGACAAGAACGGGGAACCCGAGCCTTCTTACTTGGCCCCCGTCCCTGCCGGGAACATTGCCCTCGATGGTCCCTGGACCGTGACTTTTGAAGGCCTGGCCGCCCCTGAGGGACTCCGCACTTTTGCGGAACTTACTTCCTATACAGAGTCCGACGATCCGGCCCTGAAATACTTCTCCGGTATCGCAACGTATCGTAATACGTTCACCCTCGGAAGGAAAGAAAAGGCCGACGGTCTTCTCATCGACCTTGGAAACGTTGGCCAGATGGCCGATGTCTTTGTGAACGGCGAACACGTGCGCTTCCTCTGGAAAGCCCCTTATAAAGTGGAATGGCAAGGCAAACTGAATCCCGGCAAGAATACCATTGAGGTGAAAGTGGTGAATACCTGGCGAAACCGCCTCATCGGCGATGCAGAGCCCGGCGCGAAGAAAGTGACCTATACCACCATCCCGTTCTACCGTGCCGGCACGCCCCTGACCCCCTCCGGCCTCATGGGACCGGTAGTTCTAGAAAAACTGAAAAATGAATAGATTCCTGGCATTTGACTGTGGCGCCACCTCCGGGCGCGCCGTACTCGCCACCTTTGATGGCGGCTCTTTCCAAATGGAAGAGGTGTACCGTTTCCCGTCGGAGATGGTGGAGAAGGACGGACGCCTTTACTGGGATGTCCGCGCCATGTACCGGCACTTCGTCGCCTGTGTGGATGAATTGGAAGCCAAGGGTATTAGGCCGGATTCCATCGGCATAGACACCTGGGGCGTAGATTTTGGCTGCATCGGGGCCGACGGCTCCCTCCTGGGCCTTCCGCGCTGCTATCGGGACCCTTATACCGATGGCGTCCCCGAGAAGGTTTTTGCACGGATTCCGCGCGAGCAGCTTTATGCCCGCACCGGCATCCAAATCATGAACTTCAATACCATCTTCCAGTTGTATGCGCAGACGGAGGATGGAGATGAAGCACTCTGGAATGCTTCCAGCATCCTCTTTATGCCGGATTTACTCTCCTATATGCTCACGGGAAACAAGGTGTGCGAGTACACGGATGCCTCCACTTCCGGCATGATGGACCAGTCAACCCGTCAGTTCAACAAAGAACTGTTGGAGGAACTGGGTATCCGGACCGACTTCCTGATCCCGATTGTCCAGCCCGGCACTAAAGTCGGTGAATACAAGGGCATTCCCGTCATTGCCGTTGCAGGCCATGACACCGCGTCGGCCATCGCAGCCGTTCCGGCGGCCGATGAGCATTTCGCCTACCTTTCCAGCGGCACCTGGAGCCTGATGGGCATAGAGGTGCCGGAGCCCATCATCAATGAGGAATCGGCCCGGCTGAACTTCACCAATGAGGGCGGAATAGAGGGGACCACGCGTTTCCTGAAGAACATCACCGGCATGTGGCTCCTGGAGCAGTGCCGCAAGGTCTGGAAGGCCCAGGGCAAGGACTACAGCTACCCGGAACTGGTTGCCATGGCGCAGTCAGAGGCCTCTTTCCCCGGCCGCATCAACCCCGACGACCCTCGCTTCGCCGCCCCGGAGAATATGGTTCAGGAGATTGCCGATCAGGTCGGCAATGACGTGTCCGACGCCCAGATTGTCTCCTGCATCTACCATTCCCTCGCAGACCGCTACAAGGAGGTGCTTGACATGCTCCAGCGCTTTGCTCCGTTCAAGATAGAAAAGCTTCACATCATCGGCGGCGGCAGCGCCAACGATCTCCTGAACCAGTGGACGGCCGATTCCATCGGCATCCCCGTTGTGGCCGGCCCCACGGAAGCCACGGCCATCGGCAATGTGATGATGCAGGCCAAGGCCGCCGGGCTTGTAAAAGACCGCTGGGAAATGCGCCGCATGATTGCTCAGACAGTAAAAGTAAAAACCTTTATACCATGAAAGAATCCCAAATCCTTCAGTCCTACGAGATAGCCAGGGAGCGCTATGCCGCCCTTGGCGTAGACACCGACAAAGCCGTTGCAGAACTTGAGAAGCAGCAGATATCCCTTCACTGCTGGCAGACCGACGACGTAGTTGGCTTCGAGCGCAACGAGGCCCTCTCCGGCGGCATCCAGACCACAGGTAACTATCCCGGCCGCGCCCGTAATATAGACGAAGTCCGCAAGGACCTTGAGTTTGTGAAGACCCTCCTTGCCGGCAACCACCGCGTGAACCTGCATGAGATATATGGTGACTTCGGAGGCAAGTTCGTGGACCGTGACGAGGTGGGCGTAGAGCACTTCCAGAGCTGGATAGACTGGGCCAAGGCCAACAATTTCAAGCTGGATTTCAACTCCACTTCCTTCTCCCATCCAAAGAGCGGTGACCTGAGCCTGAGCAATCCCGACAAATCCATCCGCGAGTTCTGGATTGAGCACACCAAGCGCTGCCGCCGCATTGCGGACGCCATGGGCAAGGCCCAGGGAGACCCCTGCATCATGAACATCTGGGTTCACGACGGTTCCAAGGACCTCACCGTGAACCGCAAATACTACCGTGAACTCCTTGCTGCGGCCCTGGATGAAATCCTGGCCGAAGACCTTCCCGGCATGAAAAGCTGCGTGGAGGCCAAGCTCTTCGGTATCGGCCTGGAAAGCTATACCGTGGGTTCCATGGACTTCTTTGAGGGCTACTGCGCTACCCGCAAAGTGATGTACACACTGGACACCGGCCATTATGAACAGACGGAGAATGTGGCCGATAAAGTTGCTGCCCTGCTGCTTTATGTTCCGGAACTGATGCTTCACGTTTCACGCCCCGTCCGCTGGGACTCCGACCACGTGACCATCATGAATGACCAGACACAGGACCTCTTCAAGGAACTGGTCCGTGCCGATGGTCTGAACCGCGCCCACGTAGGCCTTGATTACTTCGACGCCAGCATCAACCGCATCGGCGCTTACATCATCGGCACCCGTGCCACGCAGAAATGCATTCTGAGCGCCCTTCTGGAGCCGCTTTCAAAGCTTCGTGAATACGAGGCTGCCGGCCAGGGCTTCCAGCGTCTTGCCCTACTGGAAGAGGCCAAGACCCTTCCTTTCGGCGCCGTGTTCGACTACTTCAACCACAAGAACGGCGTTCCGGTAGGAGAGGAGTTCATCCCTGCCATTGAACAGTACGAAAAAGAAGTGACATCCAAACGATGAATTTAGTTTTTGGTTTATTAATAATTGGTTTTGGAGCGTTCTGTCAGTCCAGTAGCTACGTTCCCATTAACAAGATAAAGTCTTGGAGCTGGGAAAGCTACTGGGTTGTCCAGGGCGTTTTTGCCTGGCTGCTGTTCCCGCTTTTCGGGACCCTTCTGTCCCTGAGCGGCACCGGCGGCAGTTTCGGTGACCTGATGGCCCTCATGCAGGCCGATCCTAAATCTACCTGGCTCACCATCCTGTTTGGTGTGCTCTGGGGCATAGGCGGCCTTACCTTCGGTCTTAGCATGCGCTATCTTGGCGTAGCCCTTGGACAGAGCATCGCACTTGGTACCTGCAGTGGCCTTGGCGCCATCCTTGGCCCGGTTTTCACCGGACATGCGGCCGATTTAACCACTTCCGTAATTATTGGTGTTGTGGTTACGCTTGTGGGCATTGCAATCATCGGCGTTGCCGGAGCCATGAAGTCTGCAGCCCTTCCGGAGGAAGAGAAGAAGAAGGCCGTAAAGGACTTCAACTTTGGGAAAGGCCTCTTCGTGGCTGTCCTTGCGGGCTTTATGAGCGCATGCTTCAATATCGGCCTCAGTTTTGGCCAGAACCTGTTTCTGGAGGGCACCAAGCCCATCTTCCAGACCCTTCCGGCTACAATGCTGGTAACCTTCGGCGGCTTCCTCACCAACGCCTGCTACTGCCTGTATCAGAACGGCAAGAACAAGACCTGGGGAGACTACGGCCAGAAGGCCCTCTGGGGCAACAACCTCGTGTTCTGTTGCCTTGCAGGCCTCCTTTGGTACAGCCAGTTCTTCGGCCTGTCCCTTGGCAAGGGCTTCCTCACGGATTATCCCGTCCTCATTACCTTCAGTTGGTGCATCCTCATGAGCCTGAACGTAGTGTTCAGCAATGTCTGGGGCATCATCCTCAAGGAGTGGAAAGGCGTTTTCCGTAAGACCATTGCGGTCCTGGTGGCCGGAATCATAGTTTTGATTGTAAGTACATTCTTGCCTCAGTTGATATGAGCATACTAGATAACAGACCGGCCCTGAAGGCCGAAATTGACAAGGTGGCGGAGGTAGCCGGATACCTTTGGACCAAAGGTTGGGCGGAGCGTAACGGCGGCAATATCACCATCAACATCACGGAATGGGTGGATGATAAGATGAAGGCCATGCCGGCAATCAGCCAGCCAAAGCCAATCGGCACCGTCCTTCCAGATCTTAACGGCTGCTGGTTCTATTGCAAGGGCACCCAGAAACGTATGCGTGACCTTGCCAGGGATCCTATGGCAAACGGCTCCATCATCCGCATCCTTCCAGACTGCGCCCATTATGAGATAGTGGCCGATTCCCCGGTGGCGCCCACCTCAGAACTGCCTTCCCACCTCAGTGTTCACAATTATCTTTTAGCCAAAGGTTCCCCTTACCGCGCCAGCCTTCATACGCATCCAATTGAACTGGTTGCCCTTACCCACAGCAAGAAGTGGATGGAAAAGGATGCGGCCACCCGTATGCTCTGGTCCATGATTCCGGAAACCAAGGCATTCTGCCCCCGCGGTCTTGGGATGGTTCCCTACATGCTTCCTTCCAGCGTTGAACTGGCCGATGCCACCATCAAGGCCATCAATGAGGACTACGACGTAGTGATGTGGGAAAAGCACGGAGTCTTTGCCGTGGACACAGACATCATGAGCGCCTTTGACCAGGTGGATGTCCTGAACAAAGCCGCTCAGATTTACATATCGGCCCGTAACATGGGCTTTGAACCGGATGGCATGTCAGACGCCCAGATGCAGGAACTTACCGACGTTTTTGGTTTGCCCAAATAGCATTCGACGGCAATATTATCTCCGGCTTTAGTCGAAGAAACGTCGCGTGAAATACCCGTTTTTAGATGCTTGAAGAGTCCGCTTGCAGCCTAGTAATGATAACGTTAGCGTCCTGAGCTTCCATGAGGGACACGGCAAACCACTTCTTGCCAAGGTCTTTGATCGAGGCCCCCACATGATATACCCGATCATCAATGATGAGGAATCTGTCATGGGACATCTTGAAGATCCAAACCGGAATAGGCGGATACTGGGCATCATGTTTAGCAATGTCCAGTTTAAACTGGGCGCCCGCTTTTTGCGTGTAGATGGTTGCGTTCACGCCAGGCTCCCGTTTGTCCAGCATAGTAAGAACGGTATAATCTACATAGTTATCGATGAGGACGATACGTGTAGTGGCGCTTTTTATCAGATTACAGATAAACTCGTAAGCATCATATACCTGTCCGTCAAAAAAGATGCACTGCTTATTGTCTTCGGCCCCTTCGTCAAGCTTAGCAAAAACCTGTTCAATCTTGTGCTCTGTTTCCAATTGGCGAATCTCAAGTCTGTCCAGGCGTTGAAAGACCTGGGCATTTGACATTAAGAAATGACGCATAGCAACAAATGCCCGCATGATGTCAATGCTCACAGCCCTTGCCTTTGGACTTTTTAAGACGGTGGCAAGCATGGCTACACCCTGTTCTGTAAAGGCATACATTTCTGCCCCACCAGTATTGTAACCTGGGGGTATCACAGATTGTGACACCCCTCTGGCTATCAGGTCGTTAGCCTCATTTTGTGAAAGCCGGAACATAAAATCCTCCGGGAAACTGTCGATATTTCTCCTGACGGCCTGCCTTAAAGAGCGATTCTCTACATCATACAAGGATGCAAGGTCCAGGTCAATCATAACCTGCGTGTCCCGAACCAAATAAATTCTCTTCTCTATAGGGACTATACTCAACTGATTGTTGCTCTGATGCGGGTTATCGCTTTTTGCGATAGCCTCCTTATCATTGTTTAGCCCTTTTTCCTTCTTTGCCATAGCCTCAAATCATATTTTGTCAAAGATAATCAAAGTAATCCATTCCGCCTACACCTCATCAAACTTTTTCATGGCATTCTTTTTCTCTTTGTCGGCGATGGCCATGTACGGCTTCATGGTGGCAAGGGAAGAGTGCCCGGTCCATTGGGTTATGGGCTTGTCCAGGCCCGCCTGCTTGAAGAGAATCTTCAGTGCGTCGTTCATTTCCTACAACAAATTGTCGAATTTGGCCATAGCCTCATCCTTGGCGGAATCCACTATGTCTATGTAGGGTTTCATGGCCTTATAGTCACTGTGCCCTGTCCATTTCATGACAACGCTTGGGGAGATTCCCATAGAGAGCGCATGCACAATAAAAGTACGTCTTCCTGTATGGGTTCCTACTAGCTCCCATTTGTGATGGACCTCATCCTTGCGGACGTTACCTTTATAAGTGGTAATGCGAATTAGTTCGTTGATGCCGGCAAGTTGGCAGAGGTCTTTGATGCTACGGTTCATGGCCTGGTTGGTGTAGCTGGGAAGGGC
>JAEEGG010026956.1_pt1 | contig 10928 bp, 10 predicted proteins | sample 9134161 | NCBI WGS metagenome assembly JAEEGG01 (sample SAMN16246543, study PRJNA631951) | gut metagenome | biome: gut microbiome; feature: rumen; material: CR-attached | host: Bos | place: Iran: Karaj | collected 2018-10
GAATTTGCCATAAAATTATTAATGGTTGTTCGGACATTGTTCGAAGATGCCAGGAGTTATTGCGGAGTAGAGAAACGGTATCTCGTCGGGCTCATAACCCGAAGATAGGTGGTTCAATTCCATCCTCCGCAAAGAAGTAGCTATTTGTACCGATCGGGAGTAGCTTAATCGGTAGAGCATCAGACTCTGAATCTGGGGGTTACAGGTTCGAATCCTGTCTCCCGAGAATTATACTCCAGGTTGATATAGATGCCGGGATGGTGGAACTGGTAGACACGCTTGGCTTAGAACCAAGTGCCTTACGGTGTGCAGGTTCAAGTCCTGTTCCCGGTAATTAATTTAAATAATAATGGCTATAGATTGAGATTTCTCTTCGTTGATTTACAAAATCTTCGTAAAAAGTAAAAAATCTCTTGAAAATGGGTCAAAATTTTGTATAGTCTTCTCGTTAATCCGAGGTAGCTCAGCGGTAGAGCAGTTGGCTGTTAACCAATTGGTCGTGGGTTCGAACCCCACTCTCGGAGTATTTGTGCTTTATATTTAGTTATCAGTTTTTCAATGCCAATTAAGAAGTCTGCAGTTAAAGCTATGAATAGGTCACAAGTTCTTGCAAAAAGAAACTACGATTTCAAGTTGAGAATGAAGATGGCTATGAAAAAATTCCTTAAGGCAGTCGAAGCAAAAGAAGAACTGACTATTGAGGATTTAAGTAAGGTGTTCAAAGCTATTGATAAAGCAGAAAAAGTTGGAATCATTAAAAAGAGAAACGCAGCTAGAAAAAAGGCTAGAGTTTCTAAAGCATTTGATTCTCTAAAGAAATAGTCCTTCGTGGACTTTGTGCCAGCTTAGCTCAATAGGTAGAGCAACCGCCTTGTAAGCGGTAGGTTGTCGGTTCAATTCCGACAGCTGGCTCCATTAAAGTTTATAGTTAGATGAAAGCCATCATTGGGGTGGTAGTTCAGCCGGCTAGAACGCCTGCCTGTCACGCAGGAGGTCGAGGGTTCGAGTCCCTTCCATCCCGCCACTTCTCTAACTTCATGGTCTTATCGTCTAACGGCTAGGACAGGAGACTTTCAATCTTCTAATCGGGGTTCGATTCCCCGTAAGACCGCCATTATAATGGGTGATTAGCTCAGTTGGCTAGAGCATCTGCCTTACAAGCAGGGGGTCATAGGTTCGAGTCCTATATCACCCACCATTCAGGTGAAAAAAGTTCTGAAATATGGGTTTTACGGCAAGCGTAAGCCTTTTTTTGTTATTTACAATAATGTTCGAGAATAGAATTTTACTAATTTCTCTTCTTTGAACAAAACTTCAATTTGCGTATCGAAGACTAGCATTATTCATCAATCATGTGAAAGCTTCTAATTCCAAAACAATATTCCTTCATTTTTCATCTAATCATATTAATTCATTCCTAAGAGTTCTTAAACAATTATCATAATACTTTTTCTTTTCATTATAAATATTAGCTTCCTCTTCTCATAAAGTAAGCATTATAGAGTTCTCTGATATGTATTTTTTCCTTTTACTTTCTATATTATTATATTGTAATTGTAGTTTACTCCTTTCTTCCTTTATCTTTTTATCTCTATTATCTACATCACTTTCTATTTGTGATAAGTATTTACTAAAGAGTTCTTCATCTGCTTTAAAATCTTGCAATGATTCTATTATTGCTTTATCAATCATTTCAGCAGTTATTTCCAATCACTTAGTTTTTGAATACTTATTAATATCTCTATATCTCATCTGAGAGAGATTAACGACATCAGATATATTTGCGTTAGGATCAGTAAGCCTTAGTTTTTCTAACTTCTTAATGAATCTATTCTTGTTAGGAACATTAAATGTTAAAGCTGTTCCTCATTCATTGATAATAAATCCTCTAGCGAATGGCATTAAGTATTTTTCATAGTCATCACTAATAACTTTAGGCATAAGAGAACACCTATTCTTACATTTCTGTTCTATAAGAACACTATATTCTTCTTCTGTAATCATAGGTTTAAAATACTTATTTGTCTTTCTTAGATCGTGTCTTGCTTCTCATACTACAAGCATTCAATAATAAAAACTGTCTTCCCACATCATTGATAATGAGTTCTCTGATATAGGATGTGAAGGTCTTCATGTTTGATATTCTCTCACATATCAATGAGCATCTAAGAATTCTTTAATTTCTCTGTTTGATTTGTTTTCGTAGATTTTCATTTTAAAAGCCTTTTTAATTAACTCAAAGAATTCTGGATGAGGTTCATGGAATCATTCACTATTAATGATATATCAGTGTTTAGTGTTTCAATCTGCCTTTCATCTTTCGTTTACTGTTGAATGTTTTCATCTACGAACATCTTCAGATAGCTTATCAGAATATTCTTTACTGAAAACGAACCAGATACCTAACATCATTTTTCAACTAGCATTCGGATCAAAATGAAAAGTCGGATATTTTAATGTTAAATCAATGTCTTTCCTATCAACTAAGTCTATCAACTCTCCTGCTTCTAACAGATTCCTGGCTTGTCTATCAGGAGAATAACTTATCAATCAATGGATCTTTCCTTCTTTCATCATCTTAATTAAAGCTTTCCATTTAGGTCTTTTATTAGGAATCTTTCCAGACATCTCCTCTTTTACAACAAAATAGGGTTCAGCTCTTTTATATTGAATTCTATCTGATTCTACTACACTGTTATCCATCCTAGCTCTTTCTAAATCTGATTCAAAAATAGAAAAATCTGAAGGTCTTTTCTTTAATCTTAGATTTTCATGTTCTGCATAGTCCATGCATACTTTGATTTGATCCGGGATTGATTGACTTTGTCTATCACTTTCTTCTGTAGATTTTCTACAATAAATAACGTATTCGATTGATTCTGACATGATTATAAGGAAAGAAAGATAAAACTGGTTTTAGTCTGAGGATTTACTCCTTTGAATTCAAGAGTATTTAAGAGTATAAAAAAGGGCAAAGCCCTATTGATTAGCTTCCATTTCTTCTTTTATGTCCAAGAAGATTTCAACTAATCTACATATTGCTTCACCCAATGTTTCTTTTTCTAGCATTTGTAGTCGGTTTAATTACTACGTTCTTTTTTTCAAAGATTAAGTAGTAATGCTTGAAAAAGTCCTCTATTATGAGGCAAGGGTGATTATATTTTGATTAAGGTATTTTTCAATTTGTTTTATATGAATATTTTTTTCGTCATTCAAACGCTACTTTACTTCATCATAAACTTGTAGATCAGAAATGACTTGGTCATCATCATTCATTAAGAATATAATCTTTAATGTCTCAGATATTATCAGCAGACTTTCAAACAGAAAGGAAATGAGTCATTTCTGTTGGTATGTGGTTATTGAATTTTATTTCTAATCTATTAGCTCCTATTCTAGCACATTTCTCTATATCTTTGATACATTTATCCATTATTTCGTTATTGATATTATTTGTATTAGAATCATTAGCTAAGGCTATATTTAGTTTATTCCATTCTTCTAACCTTTTATTAATTGGAGTATTAAATTCTCTAAAAGGAGAGACTATAATTCATTCTTTTCATTTCATTATAAGATCATTACAAAGAGATTTTTCTCAGCAGATAAATACTTCGTAAGGTAGTAGCTTTGTGTTATTAATTTCTGTTTTAACAAGATATAATACTGTTTTTGTATCAGTAAATAGTTTTAAGAATAATGCTATATTATATGGAGATACTGCTCCTTTTCACTTTTCTATAGTCTTCTTAAAGCTTTGTTTTGATACCTTTATTCCTAACAGATTCTTTTCTTCTGAACCTTTAATTGAATCTAATTCTTCTAAAAACAGACAGAACTTTTCAAGTAATTCTTGTTCTTTTTGCTGTTCTCGTATATTTAAATCATTTAATTTTCAAAACATTTCCTTAGCTTCCCAATACAATCATTTATCTAAATAATAATGTTCTTGATTATATCACTTACAGAATATCATTGTATAGATATCTGCTATTTCAAAAGCTTTATCTGTATATTTATCATAAAATTTTTTAGAAGTATTCTTTGCTATTTGAGGTTGATATAGTTTATCTGCGAATCAACTCCATATATCAAAGATTAATGCCATTTTTAATGGAATAAATAATGTTCATTCTATATTTTTAATTTTTGGTATTAAGACTTTAGATTCTTCATCTTTAAGATATTTATTGGCAAGATACTTAAATTCAAAAATCTGATCATCGATATCTTTAGAATCTACATCAACACCAACCATTATTTTGTTTAGTTCTTTTATTATTTCCTTACTCTCTAATAATGGATACACTTTACCAATATCGATTCAATCATGATCGAAATATGGATACAATCAATCTAATAGAATTATTTCGTGTTCTTTATCTATAAAGTTTATCTGTGTCATTTTCCGTATTCGTATTCAAATAAAGCACTTGATTTTATAGAGAGTTTTACTATAAATACTCTCGTTATCTGGTCAATGATAAGGGCCTATAGCTCAGTTGGTTAGAGCAGAAGACTCATAATCTTTTGGTCGCTGGTTCAAGTCCAGCTAGGCCCAATTCAAAATTGACTTGACATTAAATAGCAGATTGTTATATTAAATCGCGTTATGCGGGTGTAACTCAATTGGCTAGAGTGCCTGCCTTCCAAGCAGACTGTTGCGGGTTCGAGTCCCGTCACCCGCTCCATTAAGAATTGAGGAGCTAAAATATGGAGGTCAAAAGCCTTCTTTTTTTTAATTTTAAATTTTCTTTTTTAAGATATTTCTATTATCAACTGTCTTTAAAATGATTGTTTCATGTGAATATTAATTCTCTTTTCATATTTTTTGATGTAAATTTGAATAAAATATGGTCTAAATTAGTTTTTTATAAAATTAAATATATCAGGTATTAACTACCGTAATTATTTTGTCAAAAAAAGCAAAACGAATTTTTTTGCCATTTTTGAATTGGTAAAATTTGATATAAAAAAATGAAAAATCAGAATGTAATATAGAAAAAATATCCTTGAATATCGATTATGTCGGAGTACAGTATAATATGCTTTAATTTTGGGTATTAAAAAATGAAAAAATTATGATTCCTAATAAGTATATTAATAAGTTGTTTATTACTTACTTGATGTAATACAACTACAACTGAATCAAATAATTATTTAATAGAAACATGAGAAGTAACCTCTCAAAGAATAATATGTACAGGTAGTTGAAATACAGAAGAATGTAACCATTATTTTTCATTATGTGAAGAAAAAGCTGAAAATTTAAATTCAGATTCTAAGTTTATATGGGATTGAATAATTTTCTCATGAGATACAACAACTCTTTATTGAATGAGATATGCAGTTAATAAAGATTGAAATTTTTCATCTGATCATTCAGTTGAATGTGAGTTTGATAACGATGGAATAATTAAAAAAGTTCAACTATGAGAAGTGTTAACACCAAGTAATTTGAAACACTTTACTAATGTATTTAGTGGATGATATCTTTATAGAAATTTACGTTTAACAAATGAATTAGATCAAAAAGAATATGAGCAACTACAAAATGATAGAACCATGATATTAGATTATCAAACAAAAACATCCGCTGCATTGAATAAATTCATTGATATAATAAATAAGGATTTACTAGATTCATGTAAACAGTATTGAAGAAATTATGATTCAATGACTTGAACTATGGATGAAAGAAATACTTGTGTTGATAATTATATTAGTAGATTATATACTAAATTAAAATCAGAATTAGAGACTCCTAGATCAAAATATTTATGAGATGATCCAGTACTTTTATCATATTATAACGACTTAAAATGAGATCATCCATTTATTCGTTATTTTATAGATCTTTATAAAAAGTTAGAAAAAAAAGAAAATAAAGTAAGCCTTCCTGAATATCCTTATATTTGACCAATAACTAAAAATCCTAATTGATGATATATGAATGACGAAGAGAAATGATGAGAAATCGCTGATAAGAATTGAACTTGATTTTATACTTATTGAGCGTGAAATATTGGAATTGATTGAATTCCTGAGACATTAGATGTTATTACAAGTATAGCATCATGAATTGTTATTAATGGTCAAATGTTGGATCGAATAAAAAGAGAATACTGATATGTTTTCCCAATATATAATGATGATATTATGTATTGAACATCTCCAATGGATTGACCAATATTATTGCACATAAAAGATCAATATGGTAGAGACTTTATTTATCAAATTCTTTGAGCAGGAGCATGATCTGGAGAATTCCATCTTATTGTTTGGATGTTGAAAGATTGAATACGAGTTCCAGTATGACAATGTTGAAATAACTGATATGTATTATTTCCACGTTATCCTACCTTATTTGTATATGATGATAAGAAATGAAGTTGTAACGGACGAACTAATTATGATCCATTAACGATATTTACACAAGAATATAATTTATATGAATGAAATTCTATATGGGATATGGCTTGGAATTTTACATCCTTTTTAAAAGCTTTAGAATCAACAAGAGTATTGAGTAAATAGTTTTATATAAATAATTAAATTAAATGAAAAAATACTGATTTGAATTATTTTTATTCCTTATATTTATTGTATTAATCCTTTTTTTTAACGAATGACATTGAATGATTCCAATGTCGTTTGTTCGGTGATTACTCGTTGCTTTCCTTTTATGATTTTCTTCAATTAAAAAATATAAACTCTATTATCCTTTAATAATGATGCTGATTCTTATTATTCCGACTTGGGTAATTGATAAAAGATTTCCAATGTTTTTCCTTTTGGAAATGCTCCCTTGTTCTTATGTTGTTTTTGCGTTTTGAGCTTTATTGCAATTAATTGAAATTTGGATAATAAATAAACTTAGGAAACAAAAAAATGCTATTCCAAAACGATATATTATTAGTGTTATTTTAATACTACTCTTATGAGTATGTGTGCCTGTAATTTCATTTTATGTTATGTGATAAATGTCACATTAATTGGTTCTCATAGTATTAAAATATAGAAAGTAATTTTATGAATATTGTGATATAATGAAAAAAATCTGACTTTTAACTGCTTTATTGATTGGTAGTTTATTACTTACAGGATGTAATACTAATGAGAAAAAAGCAATAGAACAAAATAGTTCTATTTTAACATGAGGTTTTTGTATAAATTCTGATATGGACACAAAGAAAGATGAAAAAACAGTAGAACCTAAACAACCAGAAATCCCAGAGAAATTCAAAGATATAGATTTTTCTAAAATTGATGTCAGAACAATAAATTTGCAGGAATTAACACCACAGGAAAGGCAATATTTGAATGAACATTTAGACTGGGATAAACTTTCAGTTGATGAAAGAACCTATCTTATTCATGGACATGATCCATTTGAATATGAAGAAAAAGCTGGAACATATAGTGTTAAATCTAAAATTGTACATGAATGATGTAGTAAATATGTTAATAATGAATTCTGATTTCAGATTGATTTAAGTAAATGGAATGATTGTAAAATAACATACAGTGAGACTTTAGATTTAGATTGAAATTTTATTTCAAGAAGATTTAACTTTTGGTCACAACCTTTGAATGATTACTGATGGTTTGAATGATGGGGAGATTTTGCATGAATCGTGATATTAGCTAAAGATGAAGAAATTAAAGATAGAGATCCGCTTTTTAACTACGATGCAGTTGATGCAGAAAATAATAAATATAATTTCTATTTAATTTTGTGAAATGCAAGTGATTCGTTTTTTTATACATATGTACCAACAAAGTACGAAGACTTTATTTGTGAATGAGCTCATGAAGGTGAAGAAAGAATCATTTTTGATAGCAATTGATGTCATTGTGGAGCAACAGATTCAGATTGGGAAATCTTGGGTATAGATATGCCAAAACCTGCTCGTAGTATTAGATGTATAGCTTTAAATTTGATAAAAAATAATTTTTCAGTATTTGATATTTAATTATTATGAGAAACTATGAAAAAAATCTGACTACTTGTTCTATCATTATTATTCGTTCCTTTCTGTAGTTTTGCTATGTGTGAATGAACATGAGAATGTCATGATACTATAAATCCACTCAATCCAACAGATGAAGATATCCAATTCCTTTTGGATTTATGATTTATTAATGCGACAAAAGAAGAGGTAGAAAAATTCTGATTAGAACAAATAAAGGCATATTATTGGGCATCAAATCTAAATATAACAACAATGAAGTCCGTAAAAAAAGCAAATTTGGATTGGAGATTAACTAGGTTTGCGATGGCTAAAATGATTTCTAATTATGCGATTAATGCCTTATGAAAGGAACCAGATACTTCTAAGAAATGTGTTTTTACTGATATAACAAATGATTTAGATAAAGAATATGACTATTGAGTAACTAAGGCTTGTCAATTAGGATTAATGGGGCAATGAATAATAAAATTCAGACCTTATGATCCAGTAACTAGAGCTGAGTTTTGAACTGTTTTATCTAGAGCATTGTATTGAGAAAAATATAATTGATGAACTCCATACTATCAAAAACATCTTAATCATTTAAATGCAGTATGAATAATGAAAAATATTGAAGATTCAGAAGATAGAGAAGAGATAAGATGATATGTGTTGTTAATGATGATGAGAGGATTCCTAAATAATAATAAGATACATCAAAATACATCAAATAATATAAACAAAGAAATACATATTAATCAGTTAAAGGATGATTTTTGTGTAAAAAAATTATGATCCTTAGATGATCATTGAATTGCTGATGCTGTTTGATTTCATGATTTTTATTGATCATATTTTGATATAGAGAATTGACTTCCATCTATGTTTTCTTGTGAAGATATTAGTACAAATACCTTAAAAGAAAATGTAAAAAATAATTGTTCACGATATGAAGTATGAAATGATAAATATTCTTTCGTTGTATTTTGAGAACCTAAAATAAAAATAAAGGGATGGAAAATAACATTAAAAGATACTTATACTATTTCAGAATATTCATTATGAAATGCTTCATTCGAAGATGCTATTAAAAATAGTGAAGAACGATTAGATAGTGAAATTTATTGCTTAAAAAAGCAGTATTATTGAAATTATTTCTCTCATGATAACAAATATTGGATAGCTTGATTAGGAAAAAACTTAAATACTTATAGTAATAATTGAGATTTAGTAATCTATTATATTCATAAGAAATTATGAGATTGAACATGTTGAAATAATAAACCTTGAATGGTATTTTATATTAATAATTCTGATTATTTTAATGTAGTTATTAGTTCTAAAGATAATGAAGAATTCCCTACATATGATGGATATTATTCAACGCCATTCTCAATAGATGTTAGTAATATTTAAAGAAAATACATAATGTAAAGAAAAATGAAAAAAATCTTATTTATTCTATTAATAACAATCTGAGTATTGATTTTATGATTAGTTTTAGCTTTCTATATTAGTAAGAAGACAAATAAACCTTGTAATCATGTAGATATAGATTGTAAAGAATTTTGTGATACTCATAGTAAAGAAGAATGTTTAACATGTCGTAAATATACTTATTGTTGACCTGAAGCTTTATTAGATAGAATTAACTTTTTACATATTTAAGATTTAAATTTTCAATGAAAAAAATCTGACTTTGAATTCTTTGATGTATTATATTAATAGGGTTGCTAGTTTTGTTGTATATTAAACAAACTACTGTTGATACTTGTACGAAAGGTTGTTTACCAAATAATATGGAAAATAAAACAGATGATTTACAAGGTGTTAAATCGATCTGTGAAGATAATTGATGAATAATTCAGCCTTACGATGATGAATGAGGAAATTTTTCATTATGTCTTTTCGACGATTGAAGTTTCTGTGAAAGCTGGGAATTATACAGATGAGAATGTGGAAAGTGAGATAAACAATTTGAAGACTTTTTAGAAGCTATGTCAGGAAGTGAAGGTATTACAGCTGGAGAAGAACAGAATGAATCTTTTTATGATTGAATGAGAATTAAATGTATTGAATCTTGATATAACTGGGTTCAATGAGATTGTATGTCATGAGAAAATATAATTGAGATTATTGATTCGGATCCATATGTAGATGATTATTTTGATTGATTTACATGAAATATTATTAATTGAAGTGATTGAAAATCGTATGTTATTACTTGAGATAATACATTATATTATAACGATAATTATTGATTTGCTATAAAATTATGAAAAGAATGGAATTGAGCTAAAATTGAAATATGAAAATGGTGTGAAGAATGTACTGAAACGGAATATCCTCATCATATAATGATTGAACTTCAAAAGCCCAAAGTAAAGGAAGATTGGCCAATGGATTGGTATTGAATTATAACTTTTTCTATAGTAAACAAAACAGAATACGAAAAAATAATTGAATTATCTAAATGAGATCCAATGTGTGATGAAGCTTGTATAAAATATACTATTATATGACATAATAATAAATATTATTTTCATCTTGATTATACTAATATGGGTAGTAGTGATGTATATGATTTATTTGAATGACAATTAGATTGTAAATTAAATTATCTAGAAGATTCAGAATGGAATCATCCTTGGTTACCACGAGATTGTTCAGAAGCTTTACCTAAAATTGTTCCTGAATATCATTTCTATTCCATAATGTCTAATTTACCAAGTATTTTAGAAGATTAAAATAAAAAAAAGAAAAATCAGATTCCTCTTGATATTATAACTCAGAATACTATTATAATGTCACTTTAGGAATATCAACTCTTTACTCATAACACTCTTGGCGTACGTGCAGATGTGGAGTTTAGATAGTAGTATCCCTTCAGAGGTTATGACAGAATGTGGGTTGGCTTGGAAGCAGCCATTCTCTTAAATTATGTGTTTAAGTATGCATTCCGAATCTCTGTAT
>JAEEGG010026958.1_pt1 | contig 10927 bp, 6 predicted proteins | sample 9134161 | NCBI WGS metagenome assembly JAEEGG01 (sample SAMN16246543, study PRJNA631951) | gut metagenome | biome: gut microbiome; feature: rumen; material: CR-attached | host: Bos | place: Iran: Karaj | collected 2018-10
CCGTCATCGGTCAGGACGAGGCCATCAAGAAGGTGACCCGCGCCATCCGCCGCAACCGTGCCGGACTGAAAGACCCGAACAAGCCCATCGGCTCGTTCATCTTCCTCGGCCCCACGGGTGTAGGTAAGACCTACCTCGCCAAGGTGCTGGCCAAGTTCCTCTTCGACAGCGAAGATGCCCTCATCCGCATCGACATGAGCGAATACATGGAGAAGTTTGCCGTGTCGCGCCTCGTGGGAGCGCCTCCCGGATATGTGGGCTACGAAGAAGGCGGTCAGCTCACTGAAAAGGTGCGCCGCAAGCCCTACTCCATCGTACTCTTAGACGAAATCGAGAAGGCGCATCCCGATGTGTTCAACCTGTTGCTCCAAGTCCTCGACGACGGCCAACTGACCGACAGCCTGGGTCGCAAAGTCGACTTCAAGAACACCATCATCATCATGACCTCCAACATCGGCTCGCGCCAACTGAAGGACTTCGGCCAGGGTGTGGGCTTCGGAACGCAAGCCAAACTCAACAGTAAGAACGAGTACTCGCAGAGCGTCATCGACAACGCCTTGAAGCGCACCTTCGCGCCCGAGTTCCTCAACCGCGTCGACGATGTGGTGATGTTCAACGCCTTGGACAAGAACGACATCCAGAAGATTATTGGCATCGAGATCCGTCAAGTGGTTAAGCGCGTTGAAGAAATGGGCTACAAGATCGAGATTACCGACAAGGCTATGGACTTCCTTGCCGAGAAGGGCTGGGACGAACAGTATGGCGCCCGTCCGTTGAAGCGTGCCGTCCAGAAGTACGTGGAAGACGTATTGGCCGAGGCTATCATCTCAGCCAACCTCCACATCGGCGACACCATAAGCATCGACCTCGACGAAAAGGGCGAGGAAACCATCGTCAACGTCATCCCTAACGAGAGGAAAATCCTTGAAGAAGCCAAAGAGGAAGCCAAAGTCTGATGAACTACGACTTCAAGAAACATATCAGCAGTAAGATCTTTAAGGTGATTGCCTACGCCAGTGCGGAGTTAGGCTATAAGAGCTATGTCATCGGCGGCTACGTGCGCGACATCCTGTTGCGCCGCCCCTCCAACGACATTGACGTGGTCACCGTGGGCAGTGGCATCACCTTGGCCAAGAAGGTCGCCTCCCTCCTGCCCGGCCACAAAGAAGCCAAATACTACGGCGCCTTTGGCACAGCCATGATCCGCTTCGACGGCATGGAAGTGGAGTTTGTGGGCGCGAGGAAAGAGTCTTACGACCGCAACAGCCGCAAGCCCGTGGTGGAAAACGGCACCTTGGAGGACGACATCAGCCGCCGCGACTTCACCATCAATGCCATGGCCCTCAGCCTCAATCCCGAAGACTTTGGCACGCTCATCGACTTATATGGCGGCATGGCAGACATGGAGGAACTGCTGTTGCGCACACCTCTTGACCCTGATATCACTTATTCCGACGACCCACTCCGCATGATGCGGGCCATCAGGTTTGCTTCGCAGCTCAAGTTCTACATCGAATCAGAATCTTTTGAGGCCATCAAGCGCAATGCCGAGCGCATCAAAATCGTCTCGATGGAGCGCGTCACGGAAGAGCTGAATAAAATCATCCTCTCGCCGAAGCCTTCCATAGGATTCAAGCTACTTGATGAAAGCGGTTTGTTGAAACTCATCTTCCCACAGCTCTGCCAATTGAAAGGTGTGGAAGTCGTGCAAGGCCGAGGCCATAAGGACAACTTCCTGCACACATTGCAAGTGCTTGACCAAGTGGCCGAGAAGAGTAATGACCTCTGGCTGCGCTGGGCTGCCTTGCTGCACGACATTGCCAAGCCCCAGACCAAGCGATGGGAGGACGGCACGGGCTGGACCTTCCACGGCCACGAGTTCAAAGGCTCCAAGATGGTGCCCAAGATCTTCGCCGCCATGAAGTTGCCTTTGAACGAGAAGATGAAATATGTGGAGAAGCTGGTGTTGCTGCACCTCCGCCCCATCGTGTTGGCCGAAGACATTGTCACCGACTCCGCCGTGAGAAGGCTGTTGTTTGACGCTGGCGACGACATCGACGACCTCATGCTGCTCTGTCATGCTGACATCACCTCGAAGAACGAGGAAAAGATCAAGAAATATCACCACAACTTCGAGATTGTTCAGGAGAAGCTGAAGGAAATCGAGGCCAAGGACCACCTGCGCAACTGGCAGCCGCCCATCGACGGCATCGCCATCATGGAGACCTTCGGTATCCCTGAGGGGCGCGAGGTCGGCATCATCAAGAATGCCATCCGCGAGGCCATCTTGGACGGAGTGATTGGCAACAACTTCAGTGAGGCGTATGCCTTTATGAAAGAAGAAGGCCAGAAACTCGGTCTCAGCGTGGTGAAGGAAATCCAAGAGCCGATTGTGGTGGCGAATAATGGACCGGTGCCGAATAAAATATAACAAGACAATAGACCTTATGCCTAGAACCGCGCCATTAACCCTCATTGCGGGCTTGACCCGCAATCTCCCAACCGAAAAGGAGTCGTCTTCGTGCTTGGGAGATGGCGGATGTTCCTCCGCCATGAGGGTTAAAAGCGCAATAGTAACCCCGCTCAGTCTAAAGTCTCATGTCCGATAAAAAGAAAACCCTCATAGTCATCGCTGGCCCCACTGCATCGGGCAAGACCGCCTTCTCTATCGAGTTGGCCAAGGCCTTGAACACCGTCATCCTCTCCGCCGACAGCCGTCAGTTCTACAAGGAGATGAGCATCGGTACTGCCGCACCCACCGAGGAAGAACTGAGCCAGGTCATGCATTACTTTGTACACCACATCAGCATCGAGGATAAATACGACGTGGCCGACTATGAGCGCGATGTCCTACAATTGTTGGACGAGCTCTTCAAGACCCATGACGCTGTTGTCATGACGGGCGGCTCAGGCCTTTTCATCGATGCGGTCTGCAATGGCATCGACGCCATGCCCGACGTGCAGCCCGAAATCAGGGAAAAAGTGCAAAAAATCTATGATGAAGGCGGTCTGAGAGCCTTGCAAGATGAAGTCCAGCGCCTCGACCCCGAGTATTTTGCCCTCGTCGACCAGCAGAATCCTCGCCGCCTGCAAAGGGCTTTGGAAGTCTGCTACCAAACGGGACAGCCTTTCTCATCCTTCCGCAGTGGCAACACCGTCCAGCGCGACTTCGAAATCAAGAAATACGCTTTGCTTTGGGACCGCCAAGCCCTCATAGAGCGCATCGACAAACGGGTGGACATGATGATGGAGCAAGGCCTTTTGGAAGAAGCCAAAGCCTTGTATCCCAAGCGACATTTAAATGCCCTAAACACCGTTGGCTACAAGGAACTCTTCGCCTATTTCGACGGACAATACCCCCTTGAAGAAGCCGTGGAGCAAATCAAGATCCACACGAGGCAGTATGCCAAGCGGCAGATGACTTGGCTGAGGAAGGACAAGGGTTACACATGGATCACGACTGACGAGTTGTGCTGAGAGCTCGTGTCGAAGACACGACCTCCTATTTACCCCACACGGCGTAGTGTGGGGCTCGCAAACGTGCCTCTAGCCGTATCATATCCCCACGCTCACTCTCACGAGTCTACAGTCCGGTCTGCCCCATGCCAGTCTGACACTATGCTCGACCAACTTAGTCTAGAGTGACCCAGACACCATAGCCCTGTCTCCTGTCACATCTGTAGCGTGCCTCCAGCACGCTCTGTCTAGTCTACAGTGTGGTAAACCCCACACAGCAGAGCTGTATGGGGTAAATAAAGTACCGTGCCTTCGGCACGAGGCTGCCGCGAAAAAGCCGCCGAGCGGGGCTGGGTAGCCTGCTGCCGCAGGCGCCCCGCCCGCCAACTTTTTCGCCCGTGCCCGTAACGGAACAAAAGTTAGTTCTCTCGAACTGGGCGAACAGTGAACCCGTTGCCGCGGCCGCCGTTGTACATGCCGTAGCTGCCCGAGTCGAAGCCGAAGTACCACGCGTAGTACGGGTTGCCCGAGTAGAGCGAACTCGACCAGTAGAGGCCGACGTAGCCTGCGTTGTGGAGCTCATCGTCCCAACGGTCGCCCGCGGCGGGCAGGAAGAGACTGTTGCCGTTGCTCGCGGTGAAGAGTCTGCCGTTCACGCCGTACTGCTGTGTCCAGGTAACGGTCGTGTTGTTGTAGAGCTCTTGGAACTCTTCCTGCGTGGGCATACGCCAGTTTCCACCCCAGTTGGCAGCTGCCGCGTCATCCTCGGGCAACAAGGTGGTCAGGTTGTCGGTGAAGCCGTTGTAGCCGTACTCGGAGTCGGTGCAGTACTTGGTCATCTCGGTGCTGCTGCCGTTGCAATGTTGGTAGGTGCTCCAGTTGTATGTGGTTTTGGGCTGAGTCTCGCCCCAGGCGAAGTAGTCGCCGTAGCCCTCGGGCGTGTCGGCACCCACATTACAGGTGGCCCACAGCAGGCCGCTCGGCAGACCGAGGTCGACATAGGCGTGGCCGACATAGGCGTCGTCGAAGTTCGCTACCAAGTTCCTGTCGCCTGTCACCGTAAAGGAGTAAGTGGCATCTGTTGAAACCACTTCGCCATCCTCCATCCAATGAGTAAAGGCATAGCCTTCGTTAGGTGTAGCTGTGAGTGTACAGATTGAGCCCGGCTCATAGGAGCCGCCGCCTGAAACATTTCCTCCATCGCTCGGACTGACCGAAACACTTATCGTATAACTCTGCACACGCACCGCTCGGACAGAATGTCCAAAAAAGCGGTTTCTCTGGGTTGTACAACTGGCACCGCTCCGACTATAATACATACACCTCGCTTGGTACGGGTAATTTGTGCCGAGTGAACTCGACCAGCAATAATTGTCGGAACCTATATTACTGTTGGAGCTACCGTTGATGCTACCCGCAGCGGGCATGAAGACACAGTTGCCGTTAGCTGCCGTGAAAGCTCTGCCGTTTACACCGTTCTTCGTTGTCCAGGTACTGGTCGTATTGTCAAATAGCTCTTGCCATTCCGCTTGGGTAGGCATACGCCATTCATAGCCCCAGTTGGCCGTGGCTGCATCGTCCACAGCCAACAGTGTGGTCAGGTTGTCGATGAAGCCATTGTAACCATAACTGGATTTGTTGCAGTATTTTGTGAGTGTGCCGGAGGTGCCATGGCAGTACCGGTAAGTACTCCAGCTGTAATAATCCCTCGGTTGGGTCTCACCCCAAGCAAAGTAGTCGCCGTAATCTTCAGGATTATCAGCACCCACGTTGCAGTTGGCCCAGAACATGCCGCTCGGCAAACCGAGGTCGACATAAGCATGACCATTCATTATCACAGCAAAGTGCGCCACCAAGTTCCTATTTTCGTTTACTGTGAAAGTAATTGTAGGTTCCGCCGAAACAAATACTCCGTTCTCCGACCAATTATTGAAAACGTAGCCTTCGTTGGCTGTTGCAGTGAGCGTGCATATTCTACCTTGATCATAAGCACCATCGCCACTTATCGTGCCGCTCTCCTCTGGATCGACTGTGGCTTCGATAATAAAACTCTGCGGAGCGGAATGCACGGCTCGGACAGACATCCCATAACAGCGGTAGTCGTTGGAAATATAGTAATTGTTCGAATAGAAATAGACTTTCCTCGCGTTGTACGCGTATTCTGTACCGAGTGAGCTCGTCCAATAGTACCCGTAGTTTCTTGCATTGCCGATACTAGAGCCATAGCGGTAACCAGCAGCAGGCATGAAAATACTGTTGCCGTTGCTTGCGGTGTATAGCAAACCCTTTACACCATTTTGTGTCGTCATCGTACGGGTTGTGTTGTCACGCAGCTCTTGCCACTCATCCTCTCTGGCCATGCGCCAGTTTGCTCCCCAGTTGGCCGTGGCGGCGTCATCCTCGGGTAATAATACAATCAGATGATCTTGAGTGCAGTACTTGTTTATATGGAGTTGCTCGCCAAACTGGTAGGTGTAAAATTGATAGTTTTCTTTCGGCTGGGTCTCGCCCCAAGCGAAGTAGTCGCCAAATTCCTCGGGTGTGTTGGCGCCCACGTTGCAGGTGGCCCACAAGAGGCCGCTGGGCAGGCCGAGGTCGACATATTCATGGAAAGAATGGTCAGCATAATTCTTGATGTAAACCGTCGTCGTTTCAGTCACTTTTACGAAGAAGCCTTGCATTGGAGCAATAGGCTCGCCCGACAAAGTCATCAGTTCACCCGTTGCGTCATACACCATGAAATCCATCGGAACGAGTTCGTTGTCGCTGTTATGACAATAGATGTATGCATTGCAGGTGAATGGATTACCCAAGAGCGCCCGGCCATTAGAAGGGTTGGTGGAGCCCTCATCGTATGGGACAGTCACGGGTATCACTTCCTCATTATATGAGGGATAGGTACTGCCCGTAAGCGAAAGTTCAATGGCCTCGGAGTTGGCATAGAGGTAGCCAGTGGTGCCGCTAACGGTAGCAATGGTCTCCTGTTTGTTGTTTCGCCATTCGGCCCCTAAATAATCACCATCAAACTTATAGAAGTCATTGCCTTCAATAGCGGTCATTGCGTTCGGAACTGCGACATCAGTGCTGAACGGGAAAGCCAACAGGTAGTAGTTGCCCGTACCATTCACATCGTCGTATGGCTCGATGTTCTTCTTCATCGTCACCACAAGGCCATCAGTGTTGTGCCTCAGTTGGCCACCATCGGCCACGGTGATGCTGCCACCTTCTATGCTGACCTCATTGGCTACGGCGGTATAACCAGCGGGAATAATGGCGTCGGCCATAATCACCACATCGCTGCCCGAGGGAGGCACCGTGCCAGTATCCCAATGGCTGCCGTCGTTCCAGTTGCCATCGGTGATGAAACTGGCCTGCGACCTGTTGACATTGTTGCCCATAGAAGCCTTGGCAGTTGCAGTTTCCTGGGCCATAACATTCAAGTTTGCCGCCATCATCGCGAGCAAACTCACCAATAAGATAAATATTCTTTTCATATCTGATAATTATTTGTTAATTGATTATTTTCAGCGGTCAAAAATAGTAAAAAAATATTATTAGGACAAATTAAACCTATATATTATTTATCCTCATAATATCGTATCAACCCTTCAGCGGGTGCCTTCATGATTTCACCCAAGGCAAGGCCATAATCGGCAAGGCTTTCTTTCAGAATGTCTTGGAAATGGAAAGCCACGGAGCCAATAAAACTAATCTTCAACGATTTGCAGTTTTCATAGCGAAGGATGAAAGCTTCGATGAAGGCTTTGAAGCATCTTTTCACCAAATCACGAATAAAAGGATGGTTTTGGTGCTCTCCTGCGAACTTGGCAAAGGAGGCCAAATACTTTGAAGGCTGTCCCTCATGATACAACCGCTGGATGAAATCCTTCAATTCCAAATGATACTCCATATCGAATTTCATCCGCAAATCCTCAGGCATGAAGCCATAGAAATAGGCACGTACCACTTCCCTGCCGATGTGCATGCCACTGCCTTCGTCGCCGATGAGATAACCTAAGGAAACCGCCTTATCCACAATATCCTCTCCATCGTAAAGGCATGAATTCGAACCCGTCCCAAGGATGCAAGCGATACCTCTTTCATGACCCAAGACGGCATGACAGGCGGCCATCAGGTCGTGGGTGACGTGGATGTCGGCATCAGGAAATTGGTTTTGGAACACTTCTTTGATGGCTTGGCAATTCTGTTCGTTGCCACAGCCTGTGCCATAATAATGGATGGAACGAATGGTGCCGTTGGGTAGAGACGCGCCATGGCACGTCTCTACAAGGTCTTGCATGGGAGAATAATTCGGGTTGAAGCCCTTGGTCACAAAATGTGCTTTGACCTCGTGGCCATCCATGAGAATCCATCCCATTTTGGTAGAACCGGCATCGATAATCAATCTCATACACTATAATTTGCCACAAAAATAATCATTATTCCTAATCCTTGACACATTACAAAAGACAAGAATAGTCTTCTTTTATTAAAAACACAAATTATCAGTAATTTACCATGAATTTTCCAATAATTGATTTAATGACAATTCGTGTTTCATTTTTGGTAATTCGTGTTGGATGCCAAAGAAATGAAATATTTTCGTCATAAACTGATATTTTTCTTAGTTTTGCAGCCCATTTGATAATGAATACGGACCTTCGACCCTTCGACAAGCTCAGGGGCCGAAAGCTCAGGGACCTCAACTTGTTGAACAAACCAATTTATAAAAACAAAGCGAAATGAGAAAATGGCGCATTGAAGATTCCGAGGACCTTTACAACGTGAAAGGCTGGGGCGGAAGTTATTTTTCCATCAACGAAAAAGGCCACATGGTCGTGACACCCAAGGAAGGCTGTGCCTCAGTAGACCTGCCGGAACTGGTTGACGAATTGTCACTTAGAGACGTTTCAGCTCCCATGCTGCTGCGTTTCCCCGACATCCTCGACGACCGCATCAACAAGATCGACTCCTGTTTCAAGGAGGCTGCCAAGGAATATGAATTCCACGGACAGAACTTCGTGGTGATGCCTATCAAGGTGAACCAAATGCGCCCCGTGGTCGAAGAGATTGTCAGCCACGGCAAGAAGTGCAACATCGGCCTGGAGGCCGGTTCCAAGCCTGAGCTCCACGCCATCATCGCCCTCGGCACCGATTCGGATTCTCTTATCGTCTGTAACGGTTATAAGGACGAGGAGTTCATCGAGCTCGCCCTGCTCGCCCAAAAGATGGGTCGAAAAATCATCATCGTCATCGAGAAACTCAATGAGCTGAAGATTACGGCCAAGATTGCCAAACGTTTGAAGGTCACGCCTAACCTGGGTGTGCGCATCAAATTGGCCAGCTCCGGTGCAGGCAAATGGGAGGAATCGGGCGGCGACGGCAGCAAGTTCGGCCTCACCTCATCCGAACTGCTCGAAGCCCTCGACTTCCTTGAGGAACACGACATGAAAGACTGCCTGAAATTGGTACACTACCACATCGGTAGCCAGGTCAGCAAGATTAAGAAAATCAATGTGGCTCTGCGTGAGGCAGCACAGTTCTACGTGCAGCTCTACAAGATGGGCTACCATATCGAATATGTGGACATGGGCGGCGGCCTTGGCGTCGACTACGACGGCACCAGCTCCAGCAGTGCCAGCTCGGTCAACTACAGCATCCAGGAATATGCCAACAACGCCATCTATACCATCGTTGACGCCTGCGACAAGAACGAACTCCCCCACCCTAACGTCATCTGCGAGTCGGGTCGCGCCTTGACAGCACACCACTCTGTGCTCATCTTCGAGGTGCTGGAAAAGACCTCACTCCCCGAATGGGACGACGAAGAAGAGCCCGAAGAAAACGACCATGAGCTCATCAAGGAACTCTACGATTCTTGGGACGAGTTAACCAAGAGTTCTTCCTTGGAAATCTGGCACGACGCCCAAGAGATTCGCGAAGAAGCCCTCAACTTGTTCAGCCTTGGCCTTCTCGACCTCAAGTCGCGCGCCAAAATTGAACGACTTTTCTGGAGCATAGCCCGCGAGGTGAACCATATCGCCAACAGCCTGAAGCGTGTCCCCGAAGACTTCACTTCACTACCCAAGCTTTTGGCCGACAAGTACTTCTGCAACTTCTCGCTGTTCCAGTCATTGCCCGACCTCTGGGCCATCGACCAACTCTTCCCCATCATCCCGATCCAAAGGCTCGATGAGAACCCGACCCACCTCGCCACTTTGCAGGACATCACCTGCGACAGCGACGGCAAAATCACCAACTTTGTCGCCAAATCGACGCAGCACACCATCCCGCTGCACTCCTTTGGTGAGAAGGAGCATTATTACATTGGTGTGTTCCTCGTGGGTGCCTATCAGGAAATCTTGGGCGACCTCCACAACCTCTTTGGCGACACCAACGCGGTGCATATCTCCGTGGATGAAAAGGGTTATTATATCGACCAAGTCATCGATGGCGAGACTGTTGCCGATGTGTTGGAATATGTGCAGTATAGCCCGAAGAAACTCGTCCGAACGGTGGAGACCTGGGTCACCAAGTGCGTCAAGGAAGGCAAGATTTCAGTCGAGGAAGGCAAGGAATTCCTGTCGAACTACCGCTCTGGGTTGTACGGATACACGTATCTGGAATGACTCAATATCCAAACAGATGCCTACCCTTACCGTGACGACGGTAACGGTCATTGGCAAAAGTGGCGCAAGCATCCTCAAGCTTCTTTTCCAAAGGAATACCGATGCCTAAGCAGACTTCCAGACCTTGCGGCAAACGCAAACCTGTGGTTTGGTACGCATTGACATTGACAGCTGGAATGCTTTCATCTTTCTCGCCAGCCGCATAACTATCGAGCAGACCTTGATGGACAGAAGCACTGAGTTTAATTAGGATATGGCGGCTACCCAAGCCAATTCGGCTGCGGATTCCTACTCCAGCAAAAGCTCCTGCATGAATCATATTCATGTTGGCATCGCCCACGTCTATAGTCTGTTCAAGCTGAACGGGAGCCGTTCGGTCAATATGAATCTGTCCTCCCAAACGCATGCCGACTTCACCGCCCACCATAAGATAGGGCTGGAAATATGGCTTGATGGGCAAACGCAATTCCAAAGGAAGACGAAAATCGACAAAATGCACAGCCATGCTATAATGCACCTTTGAGCCTGAACGGTGTTCATAACTGATATCAGTGCCACGCTTCAGATACACAAACTCAGGCGACAAGGCAAACACATTACCCATCGGAATATCAAAAAACAAACCACCCATAGGAGTAAAAAGAAAGGCCTGAGGAAGTTGATTCAAAGCCTTGTTGTTGAAATACAGCATCCTCGGAATATTCACCCCGCCTTTTAGACCAATAGAAATTGCTTCTTCTGTTGGTTGTTTATTATTCATTTGGGCAAAGGAAGCGCCACAAAAACAAACGCCCAACAATATGATTATCAAATATTTTTTCATCTTTTCATACATTTTTACC
>JAEEGG010026968.1_pt1 | contig 10926 bp, 7 predicted proteins | sample 9134161 | NCBI WGS metagenome assembly JAEEGG01 (sample SAMN16246543, study PRJNA631951) | gut metagenome | biome: gut microbiome; feature: rumen; material: CR-attached | host: Bos | place: Iran: Karaj | collected 2018-10
CTCATTAGGTGCACAGACATTCCAGGAATTCACAATGGCAGAAGACAAGCAGAAACTTCTTTCTGAAGACGGACAGACAAAGGTATTATCTATGTGGGAGAACTACATTCTAAACTTTATCACCAACAACACCGATGTTAAAGAATTTTGGAAATTCGACACCTCTGTTTTCTCAGCTGAGCAAACATCACTGTTTGAGCAGATAAACGAGGAAGTAAAGAAGTACAATGCCAACTGGTCACTTGAAAGCATCAGTATGGCAAAAACTAAGGGGGCTGGTGCTGTTAGCGGTCTGGTATTTACATTCTATACTAATGCGGCAAAAACCCGTACAAACACAACCGGTCTTGCCATAACAAAGAAAAAAGTTGGAGAAGCAGAAATGCAAATAATTGCTGATGCTTCAGACAAGATGGATACCAACATGACCAATGTATGCAAAAAGGCCACCAATCTGGAGTCTCTGGCAAGAAGTTTCGCTGCCACTCTTAATGGCACCTATTCAATTACACCAGATGATTACTTCCTCCCCACAGGCGGAACATTCACCGCTATCAGCGGAGGCACTACATTTGTGTTGGCAAAATAATATTTAGAATTTTGAATCATTATTATTAATTTAAACTAAAGAGTTATGAAAAAAATTTTACTAATTGCGGCTGCAGCACTCATAACTGTTTCAGCCAATGCTCAGAAAGTCAACAAAGGCTTTACTAAGCGTTCACAAAGTAAAGATGTTGTCGTAAGTAAAGGGCAGCACACTATTGTAAAAGAGACAGATGCTTCTTTAAAGTTGGTGAATAAGAATTTCATGAAGAAAAATAGCAATGTAGCTATGATGAAATATTCTCTAAAACCAGCAAACACTATCAACAAGAATTCAATCATACGCAAGGCTGGTGCAGTACAGAGCACATACAACGGCTCAGGTAAAGATTACTTCTCTGGTGATAAATTAACATGGACAATGACCAGCGGTAGTGTTCCCGCAACAGATACTGACCCAGAGATATTGTTCTTAGAGGATGTGATTCCACTTCCAGAAGATTGGGCATCTTTGGAGAGCATTCCTGTTGTGTACACACTGGAAGGTTCTACAATTAAAATTGAGCCACAGAAAGTAGTTTCAGGAACAAGAGATGACGGTTCTTCTGTTTACTATTATATCCATAGTTGGGCGTCTGATGACGGTGCTATCGTGTTTACCGTTGGTGACGATGGCTCTATTACAACAATTGAAGATGAAGATATCGCTTACTCTGCATTTTCAGAAGACAGATTCAGCCTTTCATCTGCAGATGGTATCTATATAAGTTCTGTAGAAGACGTGGTTAACCTACATTACCTTTTGCCAGGTCAGGCAATTATTCATAATGCTGAATACATACCATCAAGTTTCTTCCTTACAGCAGGTATCAACACTAGTTGGAACTATTGGTATCTTATGATAACATCACCTACGGCAGCAGCAGAATTTACAAACAAGACTGATAATTTCGACCAAAATGCATGGACTGTAAACTATGCAGAATGGACTGGAAGCGAATGGACTAAGGGAGAAGTAGCTGCAGAAGGACAGGATACAGATTTCTCTTTCGTTCCAGAACGCGAAGGAGTATATTATGTTCCTGAACTGATTGCCTCTTACGAGGGCAACGCTGGCGAGCCTGCATATTACCTGGATCCAGACGTAAGATTTTATGCTGGCAGTTATGCGGGAAGTTTTGATTTTGGCGATGGAACTTCACTTCCTACATGGGGTAACTTCGACATGAGAGGTGGTTTGACAACAGCTAATACAGCTGGCGCTGATGCAATCGTAGCATATCAGGGAAAACCTGGCTCTCCTCTCTATTTCGAAGGCATCAATGTTTTGATGTACAATTTCTCGCAGAAAGAGAACTTCAATATGACATGTAAGATTGTCAAGGCCACCCGTGATGACGCAACAGGAGACATTGTCATTGGAGAGACCATTGCAGAGTCGGAAGTTGACGTTGACGCAATCGAAGAAGGTTCAAAATGTACTCGTCTTAACTTCAATGACTTCTATGCTTACGACGAAGACGGCATGAGCTACGGTCTTGACTATATCATGATAGAAGACGAATTCGCAGTTGTATTCGAAGGTGTTAATACAAGTGCTACAGATGCCACATACGCTGGTAATTTCCTTTGCTTGACAGACAATGGAATGTATGCTTACGCCATATTGGCTGGCGAGACTGATTGGAGAGGTTACGGATGGAGTGGTAGAAAAGTCGCAGTTGGTTTCAACGAAGCAGTATTTGGCTATCTTTACACTGAGGACAATACTGATATCACACTCCCAGAGGAAGGTGGCAGCCAGTCAATCCACATCGAGCCAATGTTAGCAGGAAAAGATGGAACAATGCTTGACATTGACCAGAATTCTGAACTTCCAGAATGGATAAGCCTTGATATAGAAAACGAGGTATATACAGACGATGAATATAGCTTCGACCTAGTAGTTACAGCTGATCCTCTGACTAGTGCTTCTGGTGCTCCAAGAAAGGAAGCAGCAGCAGGTCGTCAGGCTACATTCACACTCATGCAGCCAGGTGCTAAGCTCGACATTACCGTTACACAGGGTACCGTAACAGGCATCAGCGATGTTAAGGTTACAAAGACCACTACCGACGGTAAGGTTTACAACGTTGCAGGCCAGCGTTTGAACAACAATGCTAAGGGCCTCATCATTAAGGACGGCAAGAAGTTCATCGTGAAGTAATCATTAACGATAACGAAAATAATAAGAAGTCGGGGAGTCCATTGTGACTCCCCGACTTTATTTAGTTAAATATATACTGTTTGCCCCATACCTAATGATCAGGGCCAGGGAACTGTCAACCAGACTAAAAAATTGACCTTTCTTTACTTGTGGGTCTAATTATATATCTAATTTATGGATTAATGGTCACACGGTCACAGCTGTGACCATGTGACCACAGGAAGAGACAGCAACATCTTAAAGTACATAACACGCTGATACACAGACTGATTCGAAGGAAATCGTGCAACAAACTCTTTCTAAATGGTCACACGGTCACAACTGTGACCGTGTGACCGAAGAAAGTAACACCATACATAAATCAAACTTAACCATTTGATAATCAACACGTTTTAAAATGTTACACTATTCTGCTTACCACATGGTCACATGGTCACAGCTGTGACCATGTGACCGCAGAATGTCTTTTCCTAATTAAAATCATCCACATTGCTTTTCGCGGGATTAAGTGACTGAATACCTGTAAGCTGGGCGAGTTAATAGGCGTTGTAGCCCCTCTTTTTATTTAAAAATTGTTTATCATTTGCATATATAGGCGTTTATTTGTATCTTTGCCAACTGAATATAACAAAAAAAGAATATGAACAAAACGATTCTACTATTACTGTCTTTCTTTATTAGCGTTTGTACAGCAATGGCTGTGCCTGCACACAAAGGGAAGGTCAGCGTGAAACAACCTGACGGCAGCACCGTTACAATAAGGCTGCATGGCGACGAGTACATGAGCTTCACCACTACAGAAGACGGCTACACCGTTGTCAAGAACGACAAAGGATATTATTGCTATGCTGTTAAGCAGGGCAGCACTTTGACGACTACAGACATTGTGGCTCACGACAGCAACATGCGCGATGCTAAGGAGACAGCATTCCTTGCCCAGCAGGCAAAGATGCAACATGCCGATATGACCGCAGAGCAACTGGAGTTCAAGAAGCGTTCACAGGCATTGTGGAACGGTCCGAAGAAAGTGAAGAACGGCGCATCGGCATACAACTACAGCAACTTCAAGGGACTAATCATCCTCGTGGAGTATTCTGACCGTCCATTCCAGCGTAGCGATGCAAATGCATTCTATAATGACATGGTGAACACCCCCGACTTCGAAGGTTACTATGAAGAGAACAGCACACGGTTCACTCAGTGTACAGGAAGCGTAAGAGATTATTACTATGATAACTCCAACGGTATTTTCGACCCGACGTTCGATATCGTGGGACCTATACAGGTGAGCAAAGTGACTACTGATGCACATAAGACATCTAACTTCTACCCTATTGCCAAAGAAGCTCTGCAAAAGGCGAACGACCAAGTTAACTATGCTGACTATGACACAGACAACGACGGTGCTGTGGATATGGTTTATTTCATAGTATCAGGTTACGGCAGCAACTATGATGGCAATAACCAAGACTATCTGTGGCCATATGCAAGTGATCTCTCCTATTATTCATACGTTGACGGTCTGAAATTTGACAACAAGAGGTTTGGTCGTTATGCATGTAGCGTGGAGATGGGTGGATACGAGGCGTATGCCGATTATCCAGACTACTCATACATCGACGGCATTGGCACCATCTGCCACGAGTTCAGTCACGTGCTTGGACTGGCAGACCACTACGACACAAACTACGAAGAGGACGGTGAGAGCAACGACCCAGGCGAGTGGGACGTAATGTCGGGTGGCAGTTATCTGAACAATAGTCGCACACCAGCGGGATATAACGCCTACGAGAAATACTCATTGGGATTCCTCAGCACACTGAATTATATCAACGAAGAGAATGAATACACTCTGAATCCGCTGAACACCTCTAACGAGGCACTCCGCCTGAACACCAAGGTGAACAAAGAATACTTCATACTTGAGAACAGACAAAAGACTGAATGGGATAAGTATCTTCCCGGTCACGGAATGCTGATATGGCGCGTTGACTCTACAAACGCAGCTGTTTGGCGTGACAACGAGGTGAACTGCAACCCTAACCACAACTATTTCGAGCTGTTACGCGCCAAGAACGGTAAAGGCGCTAAGGCCAGCGATGCTTTCCCTGGCACTGGCAGAGTGAGAGAGATAAACAACGAGACCTCTCCATCGCTGAAGACATGGTCTGGCAAAGAGTCTGACTGGGTGATAAACAGCATTACAGAATCTAACGGTGTGATTACATTCTCAACAGCAAGTGATGCTGTGGAACTGGAAAGCGACAACGAACCTTTCGAGTCACTCGATGTAACCACAGCAGACGCCACAGCATTGGAAGGCGTGTTCTGCAAGTGGGACCTCGCAGGTGCTACAATCGTGGAGACAGGAACAGACTACGGCAACGGCAACCGCGCTGTTAAGATAGAGCGCAACGGCACACTTACCTCATCGAAGATTCGTAAGCCGATAAACAAAATCACTCTCAAATTCTGGAACACAGGAACAAATCCCACATCGGTTTATTTCGCAACTTCAACCGACGGAAGCACCTGGACTAACAAGAAAGAACTTAATGCTGACGCGTTAAAGGTGAGTGTAAGTGCAGGAAGTACCGTGGAATTAGTTTACCAACTCGACGAGACAGAGCCAGGCACATTCTTCCGCATTCAGAACAAGCCTACAACAAAGAATGTCCTGAACTATATCGACGACATCACCATAACATACAACCCAGGCGAGGAACTGCCCGAAGACGACCCTATCGTCAACGGAATAGAGCAGGTAACAGCTATGCCAAAGGTTGGCGGCAACAACCAGATGTACAACCTCTCTGGTCAGAAGGTGAATTCCTCATACCGCGGCATTGTTATCATCAACGGCAAGAAGGTGATTAACCGCTAAACAGCAGGATATAATTAAGAAATAAAGGCTACGAATATCACGCATGATATTCGTAGCCTTTTTTAATGCTTTGTTATCAAAGACATCTCTTGCACTTCTTCACCGCTACTACAGTCCATACGGTGAAGGCTATGCGCAGAGCCATCGGCATGTCGATGGGCATAATGCCGAGGAAGAAGGCGAGTTGAGCCTCAAGCAGAGCAAGTGTTTGTCTGCGATTAATGTTCCGCTCCAGTTGCTTGCTGTAGAAATCAGTCACATGATTCATCATGTTGTCATAGGTGTTAGTCACTCTCTTAGCTGCTGTGAGCATGCCCATTATCATGGCGCTGTTGCTCGTTGTTGTGGTCTTGTTCATCATTTATATTTTGTTGTTTTTTGTTCCTGCTGCAAAAATAAATGCCGTTTGTGCACAATAAGTTCAATGTTTCTACGTTTTTAGTTAAAAAATCATAAAGAAATGCTGAAACAACACTATTATGAAGGGGTGATAGAGGCAGGATGTGACGAAGCAGGACGCGGCTGCCTCGCAGGAAGTGTGTATGCTGCGGCGGTGATTCTGCCGCCCGATTACGTTAACGAAGACCTGAACGATTCGAAGCAACTGACCGACCGCCGCCGAAAGAAACTGCGCGAGCAGATAGAGCGCGACGCCATTGCATGGGCTGTGGGCATAGTTACGCCCGAGGAGATTGACAAGATTAACATTCTCAATGCTTCATTTCTTGCCATGCATCGTGCGCTGGACCAACTGAAAGTGCGCCCAGAGGCAGTCATCGTTGACGGCAACCGCTTCAAGCCATACACTCCCCCACAGTCCGAAGGCGGCAAACCTCTGCCCCACACCTGTATAGTGAAGGGCGACGGGAAGTACCTGTCCATCGCAGCAGCAAGCATACTTGCCAAGACCTACCGCGACGACTACATGGACAAACTGGCTGAGGAATACCCTCAGTATGACTGGCAGAGCAACAAGGGTTATCCTACAAAGAAACACCGCGAGGCAATTCGACAATTCGGCATCACGCCTTATCATCGCAAGAGTTATAACTTGCTGGGAGACGGACAACTGGAGATACCTTTTTAAGTATTATATAATTCCTAACTTCTAATTACAAATGCGTCACGACAAACTTGAGAGAGAACTTAACCTCTTGCTGCTGCTGGCAGGCAACAGAGGCTATACTATTGAGCAAATATGCTACAAGATGAACATCAGCCGAAGAAACTTCTACTACTATCTGGAGTTCTTCCGCGACTGCGGTTTCATCGTGGAGAAAGTGAGTAATTTATACAGCATCGACCGCGATTCACCTTTTTTCAGGCGACTGCAGGAACGCATCGACTTCACCGAGGACGAAATAATCACCATCAGGCGACTGCTGAAGGCAACAACAAGGAAAAACGCCATCACCGCTAACCTGCTGAGGAAACTCGAACGGCTGTACGACTTCAAAATACTCGCAGACGACGAGCTGCGCGAGCAGTCGGCCCGAAACGTCTCTGCTTTGCACAAGGCTATCAAGTTCAAGCGAATGGTGGTGATTCAACGCTACAACTCGCCTCACAGCAAGACGGTAAAGAACCGTCTGGTGGAGCCTTTTCTGCTAATGAACAACAACAATGAGGTGCGATGCTATGAGCCTCAGTCCATGATGAACAAAACTTTCAAGGTGTCACGAATGGGAAAAGTAGAGGTGCTTGACGACGAATGGGTGAACGAGGGACAACACCGCATGATGTACACCGACATCTTCATGTTCTCGAGTGAGGAAAAACATGACGTGGAAATGACGCTCGGCCCTCTCTCGTACAACATCCTGAAGGAAGAATACCCCGCTTCTAAGAAGTATATCAGCAAGTTGCCCGACAACCAATGGTTGCTCAAGTTGCCCATTTGCAGCTATGCCGGCATCGGGCGTTTCGTACTTGGACTTTACGATGATATCTGCGTGAAGGGCGACGAGGGATTCCTGGAATATCTGAAAGAGAAGATTGAGAACATGAAAAGCCATCTTTGAGATTGCGATTGAAGCCTTATTGCCCTCCCAAAGACGTCAAATGAGGAGACAATGTTATTAACTTTGTTGAACAAAGTTATTAAGATTGTCTCCCCACTTATATATTCTTGAAATTCTGCTGATTACAAGAGACATATTATAAAGATGGTGGATGGAGAGTGTTAGGTGGTGGTATTAGGGGTTAGGAAACGTTATAAATACATAATTTTGTGGTCATTTGCGGATGTATATAAAATGAATAATGTATCTTTGCACGGCGAATAGCTAATCATACAGACAAAAAACACATTTCAACAATGAAGAAAATATTCCTTGGGCTGGTGTTTCTACTGGCCGCACTTACCGCCTTTGCCATTCCTGCAAAGAGAGGACAGAAGACTACGTTGACGCTTGCCGACGGCACACAGGTCGTGGCAGAACTGCGCGGTGACGAGTTCGGACACTATTATGAGGCTGCTGATGGCCGTGTGTTCGTGAAGTCAGCAAATACGGATGTTTACGAACAAGCCGACAAAACGGAAATTACAAACAGAGCAAACGTACGCAGAATGGCTCGCAACGCTAAGCGCGCGGAGCGCCGCAACGTACGCCACAATGAGTTCGGCGTGCCGACATCATACACAGGCTCGAAGAAGGGAATCATCATTCTTGTGAACTTCGCCGACAAGACCTTTAATGCAGCCAACAACCAAGCCTTGTTCAATAACATCGCTAACACCGAAGGATTCAACCAAGGCAACTTCAACGGCTCCATGCACGACTACTTCACGTCGCAGAGTAACGGCCAGTTCGACCTCACCTTCGACGTGGTAGGTCCCGTTACGTTGTCGCAAAACTATGCCTATTATGGGCAGAACAACTCCGCCGGCGATGACATGCGTCCTGAGCAGATGGTTGTGGAGGCATGCAATCTAGTGGAAGACATGGTTGACTTCAACGACTACGACTGGGACGGCGACGGCGAGGTGGACCAAGTTTACATCGTCTATGCTGGCAAGGGCGAGGCTGACGGCGGCGCAAAGGACACCATCTGGCCACACGAGTGGGAACTATCGGAAACCTATTCCGACTTCGACATCGACGGAGTGCACATAAACACCTACGCCTGCGGTCCTGAGCTGAACGGCAGCAGCCAAATAAACGGGCTGGGCACGATGTGCCATGAGTTCACACACTGCCTTGGTCTGCCCGACTTCTACGACACTCGCACCAACGGAACGAACTTCGGCATGGACAGTTGGTCGTTGATGGATTATGGTTGCTATAACAACAACGGATACACTCCGTGCAACTATACCGGTTACGAGCGTATGTTCTGCGGATGGGTAGAGCCAATAGAACTCACGGAAGACATGCAGGTGACAGGCATGAAGTCGCTTGAAGACTATGGCGACGTTTACATCATGTATAACCCAGGACATCATGACGAGTACTACATTCTGCAGAATGTGCAGAAGAAAGGCTGGGACCTCTATGCCGAGAGCAAGGGACTGATGATAATGCATGTGGACTATGACAAGGACATTTGGCAACAGGATGTGGTGAACAACACCACGTCGCGCCAACGATGCACCATATTCCCTGCCGACAACTCGCTGTCGTCATATTCCACTTATGGCGACCTGTTCCCTTATAATTCAAATAACAGTTTCGGCAACAACACCTCTCCTGCCGCAAAACTGTACAATGCCAACACCGATGGCACGAAACTGATGAACATCGAGATAACAGGCATCACGCAGAAAAGCAACGGAACAATAGAGTTCAACTTCGTGAACAACAACGAGGGCTCTGTAGGACCACAACCGCAAGGCGATGTTTTCTGCGAGACATTCAACGAATGTAAGGGCACGGGCGGCAATGACGACCGATGGAGCGGCACCATCGCCTCATCAGGTTTCTTGCCTGACAACACAGGATGGGAAGTGACACAAGCATACGGCGGCGACAAGTGCGCACGTTTCGGCACAGGCAAGAAGACAGGCATCGCTACAACGCCTGAGTTTGAGGTCAACGGCTCCGTCACGATGACGTTCAAGGTAGCTCCGTGGGGCACAGAAGGTGGCGCAATACAGTTGACTTCATCCAACAGCGGCATAACGCTGTCGCAGGAAGCCTTTGAACTGGAAAACGAGACATGGAACGAGTGCACCGTTACTTTAACAGGAAACGGCTACACTACAATCACCTTCATGGCATCAGAAAAAAGATTCTTCCTCGACGACATCAATGCTGAACAGGACGCGCCTACCGCCATCAGCATTATCACTCCGCAGCGTGCGGCAGAAAGCAGACGCATCTACAGCATCGACGGCCGTTATCTCGGCACCGACTTCGACCGTCTTGAGCACGGAATTTATATTGTTGGAGGAAAGAAGGTGATAAAATAAAAGGAGATAGAAGGAGATAGAAGAAGATAGAAGGAGATAAAGGGAGATAGAAGATAGGAGGATAAAGGGAGATAGAAGACAAATGCCATGCTTAGTGTTACATTCACTAAAGGCGTTGTCTTCTATCTCCCTTTATCTCCTTCTTACTACTTTTAACTCCTTATACTCCTCTTTTACCTCCTTCGGTCCTCTTTATAAAGTCTTCTCACCGCCTTCTCCAAGCTTTCAGTAGGCTCGATGATGTTATATCCCGACCAGAAATCTTCATCGAGGGTATAAGAAGCGGTGTCATAGAGCGAGGAATTCTTGCTATATGCTTCTTTGCGTTTTATCGTTTGAGACGGCGACTCATCGCGGTCGGTAACCACGACCTCGCTTACAGCCGTGAAATTCGTGTTGAACAAGCGGCGTTTCCAGTCACATGCAAAGCGGAAAGTGGAACGGACATAACTCAGACGTGTAACCCCGTCCTCATACTTATAATTGACCAGGAGAGTCTGTTCGCGCGGTTTGAAACGCAGTCCTAAAGGCTTTTTAAACAGCATAAACTGCGTTGCGAGGTCGCGATTGCTGACATCAAGCGACAACTCTATGCGCGTGAAGGCGAGTGTTTCACGGTCAACATAAATCTTACCATAGTAAAGCGGGCGGTCAATAGACACCCCTGGTTCCAGTTCTATAACATATTGCATGCGGTCGTCGATGACCGTTGGCGATCCCATTTTCATTGAATATAGTTCAAGTTCCATACTATTAAGAAGGAACTCGCGGTTCTTCACGAGGTCGAGCGACACGGCAAAAGTCGGTCCACCCAGCACCTTCACGCTCAGCGTGTCGCTACTCTTCGGACTAAGCAGACGTCTGTCCTTAACCACCGAC
>JAEEGG010026972.1_pt1 | contig 10925 bp, 14 predicted proteins | sample 9134161 | NCBI WGS metagenome assembly JAEEGG01 (sample SAMN16246543, study PRJNA631951) | gut metagenome | biome: gut microbiome; feature: rumen; material: CR-attached | host: Bos | place: Iran: Karaj | collected 2018-10
TTTGACTTGGTTACACATTCGACATTTCATAGAGAAATCCTCCAGGCTTTTCCCTTGCGGGTCGCCTCGTTCGTTTGATGTGCATAATTTAAAAACAAAACCCTACAAGTCCAATAGGAAAGTAGGGCGAATTATAAAAATTTTCTAGAAAAGTTGCTTGTCTATAAATAAAAGCTATAACAAGACAGCAATTTTGGTAATAACGAGGGGATTTTCCTTACTTTTCGTACTTTTCCACCAGCTTTTTTGCCGTTTCCAGTATCATCTGCCTCAACTTTTTCGGCTGTTGGACTGTCGCGATGTTCCCGTAATACATAATCCACTGCTTGAGTAATTCGTTCACCTCGACTTTCATCGTCACGCGGATCTCGTCGCCTGGCGCGTCTTCCATTTCCATGGATCGGTGGTACGGACGTTCCTTCAAAAAGTTCTTGGCGTATTTCGGGAAGTAAATGACGACCTTTTCTTCTTGCGGATTCTGGTCGCCCAAAAGTAGTGACCCCGTGCGGATGCGCTTGCGCAGTGATTCGACCACCTTCGAGTCTTCTTCAAAAGTTTCTTTCAGCAATTTCACCGACTCGATGCGCTGCAATTTTAACGCGTAAGTTTTGTCGGGGTGGTGCTGTGAAACGCAACCGATATAAATGTCTCCATGACTTATGGCGACCATCAACGGAACGCGTGGCTTATCCGATGGCGTTCCCCAGTTGTCTGTATATTTTATCTGTACTTTCCGCTTTTGACGAATCGCGTTCAGAATAGTCGGCAGGTTCTTGCTCACGTCTTCGTCGTAATTTGGCGGAGTCCCCATAAAGAGAATGCGGCCGTTCAATTCTTTTGAATAGCTCTTCAGAATGTCTTGCTGCTTCGCGGGCAAATCCTGCGTAATTCTTCTGGTGAGGTCATCGATAAGGCTTGCTGTTGCCGGGTACAAATTCGCGATGCGCTGCAAAAAGACGAAATGCAAAACCATGTCGCCAAACTCCGGGAATACGAGCTTGTTCGCACGTTCGAGCGCTGCTTGGTAATAAGTTTTGCCACCGTCAGTGATGCGTTGGATGTAACGGCTTTCGAGATTTGTCAATGCCTGCATGTCTCGCTGCACGCTTCGCAATTCACTTGCGGGAATATCCAAATGCTGCATGATGTCCGTAACGCTATAACGATTGTTATAGTGTGCCATCAGGTACACAAAAATTCGCACCATGCGTTCGCCGCGACCCGGATTTTCCATAAGACCTCGCTTTTGCTTTTTCAATTAATATAAATAAATCCGACGACATCTATTGTCGCCTGACAATACTATATTTCTTTCTATGCCGACATTCACCAAGTACATCCAAAACGAAGAACACTATTCCGAAGTCATTTCCCGTATCGCGACAGTCCGCGAAACGCTCTGGATTGGCACCGCCGACATTAAGGATGTTTATGTGAAACAGAACGGCGAATCAATCCCGTTGCTCGGACAACTCGCAGGATTGCTCAAGCGCGGCGTGGGTGTGCGACTCATTCACGCCAAGGAACCCGGCCCGAATTTCCGCGAAGATTTTGACCGCTATAAGATTCTCGCGACCGACCTTGAACGCGTCATGTGTCCGCGAGTGCATTTCAAGATGATGATTTTTGATCTTGAAACCGCCTACATCGGCTCTGCAAACTTGACAGGCGCAGGAATCGGCATGAAAAGTTCCCTCCGTCGCAACTTCGAAGCGGGAATCCTCACGAATGACCCGCAAATCGTGGAAGCCGCCATCGAACAATTCGATACGCTTTGGATGGGCGCCCACTGTGAAAAATGCGGCCGCCAAGAATTCTGCGGAGATAGAATCAAGTAATCTAAGCGACATTAATTGTCGCATCGTCATTCTATATTCATGGTGTTCCCCTACAAAAAGGAGTACGTCATGGATAAAAACGAAAAACTTGAAATTGCAAACGTCATCAGCAACTTTAGAACAGCCCTTGAAACGCTGGACCGCTACGACCACCAACAACTTGAAATTCCCAAGGCTGGCGACTACGCCGAAACGAAAGGTGCCATAACATACGAACACGCCATGGACGCCATCGCTGTGCTCAAGGAAAAGTTCCGCGACAGCGGCATCTTCGGCGTTGAAAAAGACGCCTCTTTCAAAAGTTCTCTCGGACAAATTTACCAGACCTTCGACGGCAAGGACCTTTATCCGACCGTACAGCTGAAAGTCGCAACGCTCCTCTATCTGCTCGTCAAGAACCATTCCTTTATCGATGGCAACAAGCGCATCGCCGCATTCATTTTCTTGTGGTACATGTCCCGCAACGAAATCCTCTACCGCGTGGATGGCTCCAAAATTTTGAGCGATGGCGCTCTCGTCTCCCTCACGCTGCTCATCGCCGAAAGCAAACCCGAAGAGCGCGAAACTATGGTCAAGCTCGTCGTGAACTTGATTCTGTGATGGAAAAAGTGTAGAAAACGCGCTTTTGCGTGCATGCCTTGTGAAAATTTGATTATATTACTGAAAAAAGAGGTTTTCATAAGGTAATCAAGTTTTTGACATAAGTTTGAGCTCTGCTCTTGGCTTTCAATCGAAATCGGCAAAATTTTGAATATACGGAAGACTGAGCGCACTGACTCGCGCCTCGTGGCGTGGGTTTTTGTGTTTATTCCGTATAGGTTTTGCCGAACCGCGATTGAGTAAATTGCATAAACTCCACGCTTTTTTTGTGGGAAAAATAGCAAGCCAAGGGCCGACGACTGTAATTGTCGCGGCCCCATTCTATATTAGGAATGGTCGGCAAAACCAAAGAATAAATGCGAGGACTTATGGAAAATATGAGAGAAAAGCAGGAATATACTGCGCTAGAACCGTTGAATGTTTTCGGTTGGAATATAGGAGGGTGAATTAAAGATTTCGGATCTGTTTTTATGCTATTTCCTGAAAATGGGGATATATTTCTTTTTAAGAAGGGGACAAAATGAATTTTTACTGTAAAAAGTGCGGGCTGTCTTATGACGCTTGGACTATTGCAAATGGTGGCTGTAGCAGAGGTGGAAAACACGATCCTTATCGCGGAATGCAACAAGGACCAAAATACGTGTGTGCCAAATGTGGCTTTTCATATGACTTTTGGACTATCGCCAACGGCAATTGTAGCCGTGGTGGAAAACATGAAGTGATGTAATAGGGAGAATGAAATGAAAAAAATTGTAGCTCTAAAAGGAAGTGCAAATAAAGGAAAATCTGAAACTTTAAGAATTGTCATTCAAAAGTTAAAAGAAAAATATTCTTCTGCGTCATATACTCCTTGTGAACAGGATGATAAAGATGAAAAATGTGTATTTGAAAATTTGAATGGAATGAAAATAGGAATCGAAACGCAAGGTGATCCTGGGTATCGGCTGCCAAAGAGTCTTCAGGATTTTACTCAAATGAAGTGCGATGTTATAATATGTGCATGCCGAACTAAAGGGAGTACAGTCAATGTAATTGAATTATATAAAAATAATTATGAAATTGCATATATCAAAAAAACGGTTTCAAAGAATGACTTTAAACAAGCGAATGAATTTGATGCTAATCAAATTATAAAAGAAATAGGATTGTAATTTTATAAGTAAACGAAAAAAAAGTAGGTGCGTAAAAGAGGACTATAATGACAGGTAATAATATTCAAAATTTGTATGAAGAAATATCCAAAAATCTTCACAATGCGGTAAATGAATTGAATAATTTGCCGTCCTCTGGTACAAAGGTCTCGTCAACTATTCAAGACACGCAGGGTAAATTGGGAAATTTGCAAAAGAAGTTTGACGAAGAATTGCAATTTTTAAAACAAAATTCAGAATGGGATGAATTTGCGATTGCTTTTTTTGGGGAAACAAATGCAGGAAAGAGTACAATTATAGAATCTTTACGAATACTCTTTAATGATCCATCAAGAGAAGAATTGCTTAAATTGGAGCAAGAAGAAAAAAAGGACCTACTAGACAAATATGATGCAGCGATAAACCGCTTGAAATCTACATCAGAAAAAGATGTAAATGGTGTATATGCAGAAATTGAATCTATAAAGAAATCTATAAAATCATTGCAGAAAAGTAAAATTCCATATATTGTAGCTTTTATAGTATGTATGCTGGTTTCATTTTTTATTGGTGCTTTTATATGAGTTTTAAAGATTCTTTGATTAGTGAGTTGATTGAAAGGCGAAATTTGGTTAGCCTCCTTCTTGATGATGGCAAAATCGATGGACGAATTATTGGAACAGGACAGGCTGATTATACTAAGAATAGTGCAGAATATCACTTAAGTTGCAATGAAAAAAAAATTATTCTTATAGATGTTCCTGGTATTGAAGGTGACGAAGAAAAATACAAATCACTGATTGAAAGTGCTTTGATAAAGGCACATTTAGTTTTTTTCGTAAGTAGTTCAGAAAAGAAACCAGAACCAGCAACGGTAAATAAGATTAAGCAATATTTAAAATACACGTCAAAAGTGTATGGCTTGTGCAATATACGTGGAAAAGCTGATGCATATGAATTTAAAGAGGATAGGAAAAATCTAGAGGATGAAAAAAGTATTGAAGTAAAACAGCAGACTTCAGAAATATTGAAATGTGCTTTTGGAAATGAAACGTTTTTAGGAATTAATTCAATTCAGGGACTTCTTGCTTTTTGTGGAGCCGCAGTTGACGCAAACGGGGAAACGTCTATTTGTGGACCTAGAAAAGGAAAAAATTTAAGAAAAGTTCAAGAAAATTTTAAAAAATATTTTTCTTTTCAGGAAATGCTGAAATTTAGCCAAATAGAGTTTTTACAAAAATTGATAGAGAAGAAAATTGAATCTTACGAGAAAGATATTTGGGAAAGTAACAAAATTCGAGCGGAAAAATATATGCAGACTCGTATAACAGAATTACAGGCAGTTTTTGATGACGTTGAAAAAAATATTGATGGTAATAACAAGCTAATAGATGAATCGATTAAGAAAATGAGGAATTATTTTAGTCATGAAATTACAGAAACGAAAAATAATGTAGAAAGTATAATTGAAAAAAAATTTGTGAAATGCGAAAATGAAATGTGTCGTATTATTGATATCTATATCGGGTCTTATTCGTCAAAAAAAATAAATAAAGAGTTGATGAGATGCGTTGATGATTTACAACAGAAAACGAATGGAGAAATAAACGGTATTGTAAAAAAAATGGTAGAATCGTTAAATACTTCATTAAATCAGGAAACAAACTATTTAAGAAAGTCTATGTCAAAAGCTGATTTTGCAGATTCTGGTTCAATGAAAATACGAAAAATTTACATAAAGAATATCTCTGATATGTCTTTACCAGTAGATGTAGAATTTTTTTCAAAATCTGTTATAGAGAGTGGAAGTAAACTTTATGATTTAGGAAAGAAAAATTCCGGAGTGTTGAATGTGGTAAATGGTAAAATGAGATTTGATTTAAAAAAAATATCATATGAAGATGCGTTGAATGTTGCGGATGCTGCTTTTAATATTCTTGAAAGTATTGTGGGCAAAGCTTTAAATTTTTATCAGAGAAAATCAAAAATAAATCAAATAAAAAATCAGATAAGGAATCAACTGCTACAACAAAAAAATGTATTTGTTAGTGAAGTTGATAAACAAATTGACGAAGCAAAAGAAATGATTGAAGAAAGATTTTTGTCACTGTTGGATGAGGATAAAAGATCAACTAACTATTTGAAAAAAATATTTGCAGATCAGTTAGAATCGTTAAAATGTACATATAAAAATATCAGGGAGATGACTTATGAAAAAGCTTAAATCTGTTCTTGAAAAGAAAGAATTTATGAAGACGAAATTGATAAAGCTAAGAGAAATTATAGAAAATAAATCGGAAATTATCCAAAATTCAAAAAACTATATAAACAAGATTGATCGTTTTGTAAATTCAATTAACGGTCCAATAAAGATTGTGTTTCTAGGAAGCTTTTCTGCAGGGAAAACTACTGCTATTGCGGGCCTGCTTGAAGAAGAAAAAGATGATATGCAGATAAATACGGATGAATCGTCTAACACTATAAAATCCTATTGTGTCCGTGGTTTTGAGGACCGGTGTGTGTTCATTGACACTCCGGGTTTGTTTGGAAATAAAGAAAGTGATAATGGTGATGAGAAAATCCGCTATGAGAATATGACATTACGATACATATCCGAAGCGAATGTAATAGTATATGTCGTTGAAGCTGAAAATCCTTTAAAAGAAAGCCATAGGGATTCTTTGAATTATGTGTTGCGGACGTTAAATAAGTTGCCCAACACGATTTTTGTTATCAACAAAATGGATTCGGTTGCTGATTTGTCTGAAGAAGATGATTTTAAAGAGCAATGCCTCATAAAAACAGAGAATTTAATAAATAAGTTGAAATTATTTATAAATCTTGAAGAAGAAGAAGCTAAAAAAGTTAATGTTGTATGTGTATCCCTTGATCCAGGAAAAAAATCCTTAAAAAAGTGGTTTGCCAATGATGAGCGAAAAACGCTTTACTTAGGCAAATCTAGAATTCAAAATTTACGAAAAAAAATAATCGAAATTTTGGAAGTTAATGAATGTAAAGATCTTATGGGAGAAACGATTGAATCAGTTGTAAGTGATATTTGTTGCCAAATTCAAAATGAAATAAATTCATCTTTACAAGAAACTAATAATAACCTTCAATGTTATAAAAAAGAAAAGAACGACATAGAACGAGAATTGCAACTCTTTGTGAATAAGCAAACTAATTTTGAAAATATGACGAATAAGAGAATGAATGATGTTCTCGCCTTAATAGAAAGTGCTGATAGTGAATCAATTTCTCAGTTTGACAAGAATTTTTTCTTAAAATTGGGGGATTCTTGGAAAGAAAGCTGGAACAACTTATTTGGTGATATCTATAGTATCGAAGCGTTCTATCTACCTCAACTTATTCTTGAAAAACACGATGTTGCTGAATCACAAAGCTTCTCTATATTTGATGGAATAAAGGTTGTTGGAGGCCTTGCACAAAAAAGAGCCTCATTGATAGAAGAAGAGAAAATAGATAATAAAAAAGTGCTTGAGGCTAGAAATAAAATTCGGTATTATACGGGGGTGAATCATAAGTTTAAGCCTTATGGAGCGAAGAAAACTGCTGAAAGGATTAATCAAGTTGGTCATACTTTAGAAGGTGTTTCTAAAGTAGCAGATTTTACTTGCAGAAATAAAGAGCATATTGAAAAAGTTGTATGCTCCATTGCTAATTTAGGGCAAAGAATATACGCTCAATACGAATTAAAGAAACAAAAAAATGAGCTGAAAAGAGATGTTGTAAAATTATTTGATGATTTTAAGCCTAGTACAATAGAAATAGAGTCTTACAAAGATGGATTAAAAGAAAAGTGCGGACAGATTAAACAAATTGCCTGTGAAATAGAAAAGGAAAAAATGAATTTAGAGGAAACCATTTCTCAAATAGAAAAATTGAAAGATGCTGATGAATAATTTTAGGAGGTGATATGTTCAATACATCTTATGATTCTCAATTCCAATCCATCCCTTTCTACAAAACACATTCTTACATGATGCCATTTGTGGGCGATGATTACGAATCTTCGAAACATAAAAAGCTTTTGTTGATAGGTGAAAGTCATTATATGCCTGAAGGCTCTACTGTGCATCATGATGTTAATTCGTGGTACGGAAGTCCTGTGCTAACGAGTGATGAACAGGATTGGTGTAATACACGTGGGACTCGTGAGGGCAAGAGCGGTCGTTTTGGAAAAGAAATCGATCGCTGCCTGAATCTGGTGCAGCCGAGCGGTGGCAATGGCTGGCATCAGGTGGCGTTTCTCAATTACTTCTTGCGTCCGGCGGATGACTGTCAAAGTATTAGTGACTTGTGGAATTCCTATGGTGGTAAGGATGTTGACTGCGAACAGGCGATTCGTAATTTCATCAAGGTACTTGATATTCTGAAGCCGGATTTGTTTGTTTTCTTGAGTTCTGCGGTTTGTAAACAAGCGGAAGGTCTTGATTACCCGAAGTATTTTGGTGGAAATCTTTGGGATTGGACAATAGATCATAAAATTGTAGATTATATCAAAACGAATCATCCATCGCAAGCTCCGTGGAATCAAACTATGCCCAAGTATGATAAGGCTCGTGGCATGACCTCGCGGGAATTTTTCTGTGCATGGCTCAAAGAAAAATGGCTTAGATAGGTGAAAAGGTAGTCTTTTGGCTACCTTTTTTGCATAATAGGACCTATCCGCTAAATTGGATGGATGAGATTTTTTGGAGAGAATATTAGTAATTACTTGATAGCAGAAATGATTGCTTTGGTGTCTTCTATATTATTAGAAGTTTTGGCTATCACGCAATTATTGGAATCTCTTGCTATGGCATCTTTCAGATTCCATTTGAATTTGTCACTGTAGGCGAGTATCAAATAGTCGCATTTGGCGTAATCGATGATTGCTCTTCTGCATTGCCAATAAAAATCGCCCATAGAAAAGAGTGCTATGTTTTTTCCTTGATATTTCAAAATCGTTTTAAAATCCTTTGGATTCTTGCCTAAAGGATTTTTCTCTTCCACCTCTTGAGCTCCAAGTTCAACTAGTTTGTCGTTTAAAATATTGAATGTTGTGGTTTTACCTGTATTTGGCTGGCCGTATAAGAGAATAATCTTCATTCCATATATTCCGCCACTGAGAGGCTTGATTTCTTTTTTTGTTTTTTTCATTTGGATTCTCCAAAATTACTTTGTTTAACGACTTACATCAGATATGGCATAAACTTTGCCTAAAGAGCTCTGTCTTCACTGAGCTCTTTTTTTTTCTTAGGTTTCACCTATAGTGAAACGGTATATGGTTGAATTAGATAGGAAAAATATTCCTGACGATAGCAAGGATTCTATCTTGAATCTTTGCGCAAATATAGAGGCTTTGAACCTCATATTGGAATATAGGTATTTCAATTGTCTCTGTCAAGATGTGTTGTGATAAGCGGCCTTTAAAAATGCCGAGATAATGAATATGCTTTTTACAAGACGGGTATGATTTTGTGTAATCATGGCAAAATAAGCATTACTTCCTTACTGAATTTCACAAAATTTAGCTCTATTGCATTTGTGATGCCGTTGTAGTATATTAGGAGAAAAATATGGCCCTGGCAATTAGCAATATCCCGATTTTGACGGATGCGGTGGCTGAATCTTTCGTGAAGAATGCGGAGGAGGCTGAACGTAACCGCGGATCCATCGACTTTACTCGGCAACATTCCGAGTGGAGTGGGTTTGATATGCGCAATGCTGCACGAATTGCTAAACTGAGGGCTGAAGGAAAATGGCCTTTTTAGAATCTAATTGCATTCGCACGATTCTGTAGAATTATCTACGTAAAAAACTTAAGGGGATTCGCGGGCGACGTTAATTGTCGTCCATTGAATCTACATTCTTGATAGTCTCAAAAAGAGAGGATTTATGACTATCAAGGAATTTCTAAAAGCAAAGACCCTGTTTTGCGTTGTGCTAGGCAAAGAACTTAGTGAGAGAATTATTGCCGCTCTCGGTAATTGTCCCATGTGGGAAGATGTTGACGTCTTCAAAGACGAAATTGGCGAAGAATGGGATGATTTTGCTGCTACGGAACATTGTCGGCTGCTTGTAAACAGTTGCAAAAAGGATTCACCGTATATTGTTCTTTATTGCGACGTAGCTGAATATCGTTGCGAAGATTTAGAAACTCCTGTAACGGTCGCCAAATTCCGCGAATTTCTTAGCTGCTTCACGTGTTTTGAATGGGATTCGTCTTCTTGGATTTTAAAGCAACCTGAATTTTACTCTGAAAGAATTGTTACAGTTTTTCCAAATGGAGTCGTGGAATTCTCCGCAAAAGAAACGAACGAGTTTCCGAAACACTTCATGCTAATTCCGCAAAACGTCTGGGATGGTATTGACTATGAATAACACTTTTTTCACAGACCCGCGAGATGGTGAAACTTATCGCACCGTGAAAATCGGTAATCAAATTTGGATGGCTGAAAATATGCGTTTCAAATGCGAAGGTATGATTGCGTATGCCACGGAAGAATCCAAACTGCAAAAATATGGATTGCTTTATTGCTGGGAGCGCGTGCCGGGTGTAATTCCTAAAGGTTGGCATTTGCCCACCGCTGATGAATGGCGAATGATGTTTATTCGCGCTGGTGCGAAATATGCAGGAATCGTTGATAATGAAGACGCTTATGCGGGTGCTGCAAAAATTTTGAAATCCGCTGATGACTGGGTTCTCGATAAGGATTTTCCGCAAACAGTTCACGCCGGAGAACGCCCGGACCCATTTGGCTTTAGCGTACTCCCCTCGGGTGGAATATCGCACTGCAAATATGCCGAAAATGGCAGTGCCGCAATATTTTGGGGTTATGACAAGTTTAACCATCGCCCTTATCGCGTTCAGTTTTACAATTTTTCGGACGACGCCTACATTGGCTCTCTCGCAAACGACATCTCCTGCGCCTGTGCCGTCCGCTGCGTGAAAGATTGAACATATTGCTTTTGTAATGTGCTTGGGTTATATTTAGTAGTTGTATAACATTTGAGGCATATATGGCAACATCTATATTGCGTAATGATTCAGAACATTCTACGATGGATGAAACGTCTGCTCTTATGTCTGCATTACGAGCTCTCAATGAAGATGCTATAAAAAACGGCTCTGCCGGTATGAGCGAAGAAGAAATCGAAACTGAAATTAAAGCCGCTAGAGCTGAGAGAAGGTAGGATGTTTTTCTATCATTCAGCTTGCGTTAGCGCTTTCTGATAAATGTCGTTCATCACAAGACCTGCAATCATAAAGCCGAAAATGGCCGTGGCATGTGCCATGGTGCCGTTGATTTGAGCCTTGCTGCTACACCATTCGTGATCGACAAGTTCGGCG
>JAEEGG010026975.1_pt1 | contig 10925 bp, 4 predicted proteins | sample 9134161 | NCBI WGS metagenome assembly JAEEGG01 (sample SAMN16246543, study PRJNA631951) | gut metagenome | biome: gut microbiome; feature: rumen; material: CR-attached | host: Bos | place: Iran: Karaj | collected 2018-10
CTGTGATGATGAACCGTAAAAGATGTAAGCATTGATGATTTCTCACTACAAAACAATGCAGATAAACGAGAAGCCTGAACCCCTAACATAGTTTGAGCAGTTAGTCTTTTAAAAGCATTAGAAACCATCGAACAACTATGATGAATAGAGAAAATTCAAGAACATGAAAAAATACTTATTAAACAATTATGCGAGTGATTCAAAAAAAGAAAAAATGAAATAAATTTGATATGAAGCTACGAAAGTAATAATCGTATATGAACATTTTCGTTCACTGTAAGTAACGAAAAAAATTTTAATAAGATATGAGATATTTTTGGCAAAAATAATATATGTATCCGTACATGATGACATTGTGCATATCCTTTACATAAATCACTAAATATTTGATGAAGTGCTAGGGTTAGTACATACATATACAATACAAAAAAGGATATTGAAAAATTTTTCAATATCCTAGATAAAATTATCTAACCTATAGCCATTAAAATTTCAAAAAGTCTGATTTTTTTTGATTTTTTTGATAATTATATGTATAATCATTATAGTTTTTTAATTAATATCAAATTTTTATTAATGGATAATATAGAACTACTCAAATTAGAAGTAGATGAAATCAAAAAGTCATTAAATGAATTAAAAAATAATATTTCTATTTCTGAAGATGATAAAAGAAATAAAGCAAATCTACTAAATAGACGAGCAGAAAAAACAAAACAAAAAATTCAAAAGGAAATAGATTCTTTAACTGACAAAACAGATGAAGAATCGAAGAAGAAAAAAGAAGAAGCTGAAGCTCTTTTAAATAGTTTTAATGATATCACTGCCTTATATAATTCTATCATAAATCCTTCCTCAAACCCATGAACTCATGATTCAAGAACTCAAAGTTCTGAGCAAACACCAACTGAAAATAAAAACATATTTACAACAGCTACAGATTGGATAAAGACCCAACGAAACAATATATTAGATACAAAAAAACGAAAAGAAGAGTGACGAAAGAATTGATTTCGTTTAGCATGATTTGCAGCAACATGAATATGAGCACTTGGTCTAGCATATAAATGAGCAAAAAGCTTACGGAATTGGGCTTTTTGAAGTGATAAGAAAAAAGAAAAAACAGAATCTAAAAAAAAGAAAAAGAAATTTGGTGACAAATGGTATGGTAAGTTACTAAAATGGGCTGGAATCACAACAGCAGCATGAGGATGAATTTATTTTTTAGGTAAGCATTTTAATTTATGGTGAAGTACAGACAATAATACAGACAACAATACAGACAATAACGCAGAAAACCAACCAGCACAACAACAAGATAAAACTACAGAAAACTCTGAAGAAAAATCGAATGAAACAAAAGACTCAAAAGAGAGTTTTCAACCAACATCAGACAAAATATCAAATGAAATGTTTGAACAACTATTAAAAATGGAAGGGAAACACAAGGAAAGTAACAATATCCTTGTCGCAAAAACTGGAAAACAATTTTGAGAAAAATTTCCTACATGACCATATGGTATGGTCTATAAACATATAGACAACGAAGGGAACTTACTTAAAAAAGCTATTCCTTTCAAAGAATGAGAAGAGGTAACAGAAGAATGGGGAAGAAAAAATGCAAGAGCTTGTTATGATAAAAGAGCCAAAGAAATAAAGGAGGCATTCGACAATAAATGATACAAATTATCACAAGATCAACTTGATGCTCTTACATCTACATGCGGATGAACATCTAAATCAAGAAAAAATTGTTTAAATTTTGTTCTGGAAAATTGGAACAATCAAAAGAAAGTCGTTAACTACATCAGTACTCATTCCACTACTGCAGCATGAAATCATCAAGTTCAGCCTGGACTAGTTTACCGTAGAAAATTCGAAGCTGACTGGTTCGTATGAAACAAAATGACTTTTGCAGAACATAGATCAATGCAAAAAAAATGAAAAAACACAAATCCTAATGACAGTCATTTAGCATAAATAAATCAATCCATACAACTAATATCAAAATATTTACAATAATTATTTTCAAAAATTCTGACTCTCTAAACTATCATTCCACCACTCAATAGCTTTTTCAAACTCCTGAACCGTAAACTGAGGACAATACAAATCTGTAAAATAAAGCTGAGCATATCAAATTCGCCAAAGCATAAAACCTGACAACCTTTTGGCCAATTTTTGCTTTGTTCTAATAACCAAATCAACTGTTGGCAATCATCAAAAATCCATATACTTCTCTAAATTTTCTCTATTAATTTTTTCTCAAGAATCGTTTAATTTTTTCATTGCTCTCAAGATTTCATCCTGTCATCCATAATTCACAGCTAAAACAAATATTTTCGAACTTTCTAAAAATTTAAATTCAGATTCTTTTTCCTCTAAAAAGTTTACCAAATGAGTCGGCAAACCAGATTTATCTCATGCTACACGAAAATTAACATGATTTTTACGCATCATACCATACAAATTTTCAGTAATTCTTTTATACAAATCAAAAAGATAATTTAATTCCATTTTAGTTCTATTTTTTAAATTTTCCGTACTTAATCACCATAAAGTAAACACTTCAATAGAAGTATCTTCAAAAATATGGACAGCAAGTTCAATACATCTCTGAAAACCTTCTAAATGTCATTCCAAACTAGTCTTTCATAATTCTTTTGCCCAAGTTCTATTTCCATCAGGAATTAACGCTACATGTTTTGGATATTGCATTCAAAAAAACTAATATAAAACAAAAAAAATATATCAAATCAGATTATTTATTCAAGAATAGTATTTACACCAATAAATGATTTAATTCTCCCCTAACAAAAGAACTCTCAAAAAAAGTACCCCTATTTTTGCATTTTTTTTAATTATGGATATAATTGATTTGAATTGTTTAATTTCATAAAAATGATATGAACGATAATATTGACCTCTTAAAAACAGAGGTAGATGAAATCAAAAAATCATTAAATGAACTAAAAGACAATATCTCTTTTTCTGAAACAGAAAAAAAAGACCAAGCTGAAATTCTAAACAAACAAGCAGAAGTAACAAAACAAAAAATTCAGAAAGAAATAGATTTTTTAGCGAACAAAACGGATGAAGAATCAAAAAGAAAAAAGGAAGAAGCTGAAGCTCTTTTAATTAGTTGTAATGATATCACCGCCCTATATAATTCTATCATAAATCCTTCTACAAGCTCAACAACTCAAAGTCCCAGTCAATCACCCACTGAGAGCACAAACATATTTACAAAAGCAAAAGATTGGATAAAAAACCAACGAAACAGCATCCTAGACAGGGGAAAGTGGAGAACAGAATGATGAAAAAATTTATTACGTGCAGCATGAGGTGCAACTTCACTTGTTCTGTTATATAAATGAGCTAAGAAATTATGGAATTGGGCATTTTGAGACAATGAGAAAGAAGATAACAACGAAAATTACGAAAGTAAAGAAAACACGAGTGAAAACGATGAAGAAAAAACAGAAGTAAGAACAAATGAAGAAACAAATGAAGAAGAAAATAACAATAATGACAATTATGCGGAAACAACTGAAGACAATACTAAAGAAGAAAAGAAAGAAAGTATCTGGAGTAAATTGTGGTGAAAAGCTTTAGCTTGGTTATGAATTGCACCTGCTGCTTGAACTGCTGCTGCCGCCTGAGCTGCTGCTGCCACCACTACTGATAAAGAATCAGATTCATGAACAAGCGAAGATGCGGGGAAAGATGGAAGTACATCTAATGAACCTGATAAAGAAAATAGTTCTGATCCTTCTACTAATACAAATGAACCTGAAAATAGTTCCGATAAAAAAGAATCCAACGAGAACACCACAAAAAAAGATACAAAAAATTCAACTAATTCTAATGAATCTAAAGAAGTAGATAAAGGAAAAAATACTTATACTAATCCCATAAGTGGATTAACTTATAAACGTATTGATCAAGTTACAGACCCAGCAGGAAAATTGAGATACTCATGAAAAAGAAGTGGTAAAACTGTAGCCAATATTTGATGTTTACTAGCTTCTGGATGTACTGTAACCTCTGCTCTCTGTCCAGAAGTAACCTTGACTGATTGTTTTAATAATGTTAGACATTGGACCGCCGATAAAGCTGTTGCAAAAATGTCGAACAATAAATGGAAATCGGAAGCTCTTTTAGAATGACAACACGGAAATAGAACAAAGGCACAAGAACAAAAAGCAAAAGAAAAAATAATAGAAAACTTAAAAAAATGATATCCTGCTGTCATCGGCGCCAGACATTCAGGTATTGATGGAATAAATAACAGTATAGTATCACAACATTACCGTGCTATTTTAGGTATAAGAACTGAAAATGGGAAAAATGAATTCTTCGTTTGAAATACTTATAAAAATGGATCATGAGGATGGATGGATGAAGATAAAATATTTAAAAACATGATACACGCTTCTATATTCACTCCAAATCAAGCATAAGAAATAATTTATTTTAATTTTTAACAAAAAATATTATGACAAAAATCGAACAATTGGAAAGTAAGACATCACAAATCAAAGATGATTTGAACAAATTAAAAAACGATGTTAATCTTTCAGAAGAACAAAAAAGAGAAAAAGCTCAGGAAATTTTTACTGGTGCAAAAGATATTGAACTGAAAATTAACGAACTGGAATCTCAAACATGAGAAAGATCACAAAGAGACACAGATAGAGCAAAATTACTACTAAAAAATTTTGAAGAAGTAAAGACATTATATAACGATATAATGTGAGAAGAAACTAGGAATCAAGATCTAAATCAAAACAATACAAATCAAATAGAGGATAAAGATCAAACAACGAATACTCCAACTTCTGAAGTTCAGAATGAAGACAAATCAATTTTATGAACGATTGGAAACTGGTTCTGAAGTGCAAAAGAATGGATATGAAACCAATGGTCAGATATATGGAATACAGATAAACGAAAAGAAGATTGACTGAAGAATTGATTACGTACAGCATGATTTGCAGTAACATGAGTATGAGCTATAGCTCTTTTATGGAAATGAGCTAAAAAAACTTGGAATTGGTTGTTTTGAAGTGATGATGAAGAAGAGGAAGAATCAGATAAGAAATCTGAAAAAAAAAGATGATTTTTAAGTAAAGCATGGAGCGTTATAAAATGGACAGCTGTCGGTGTATGATGAGCTTTTTGAATAAATCGATTAGGTAAAAAATTGTGACGACGAGGTACAGAACCGAATGCTACATCATCAGCTGAAGATCAAGTTAAGGCTTCAGAGAAATTAAAAGAAGAAGATCCTGAAAAGTTTGAGAAATATCATGAACTATGAGAAAATATTGATAGTCAGTATAATCAATTAATGGGGAAAGAAATATCAGCATGACGATGAAGAGTAAGTATAGCAGATTGATATAAAAAATATTGTGATAGTTCAAAATTATCCCTTGAAGACTTCAAAGCAACAGTACCTATGTGTGTAGATAACCAATTTTCATCCGTATGAAACATGTTATCAGAAGCAGGATATTATGCATACTTAAGATCAAAAAATTTTAAAGAATTAAAGGATGCTCTTCTAAAAATGATAGGTGATTGATCTGATAAATTAATTTGATCAATATTTCCATTTTTTGGATGTTTAAAGTCATTTGAAAGATATAAAGATAAAGATTTCTTAGAAGGTATTAAAACATGGTTAGACGATTGAGCTCCTACTGAAAGATGTGAAGAACTGCAACTATTTTTTAGACAATATGCCAAAGTTCTAAGTTATGCACAAGATAAGCGTTTCGCATTAATAGAAAAAATAGCAAAAAGAAAATTAGATGCAATGAATGCAGCATGAGTTGATACATCAAAATATGCAACTATCAACGATGCTATTAATGATGAAGAATGGTTTGAAGAAAATATTAAATCAGATAGTGATTACATAAATTTCATGGAATGAAAATTAACGGGAGCAATAGACGTAATGAAAAAAGAATCTTTATTCGATGATAAATTATCGGAATGAGTAGAAGAAATTAAAACAACAGTCGATTCTTATAGGGAAGATGTATTAAACGAACATGATTGAAAAGATGCTTTATGAAGACTAAAAGAGAATAAAAACGCACTAAATGGAAACAATTATAGTGAATGAATGGAAGTTATAGATAAGGTTTGTAAAGATGTTGACGAAAGTTTCGAAAAAGACTGGACATACATGTACTTTTCATTTGCTCATACTTTAACAAATTCTGATGAGAAAAATATTCAAGAATTTCTTGAAAATTCGTGATTAAAAGCAGCAAAAAATGAGCTAAAATCAAAATTATTGGAGTTTAAAACAAAATTTAAGAATAAAAGCATTACAGCAGACGAAGTAGAAGGATATTCCGACTTAGTAAACAGTTATTTTGCAATGAAAAAGGAGATAATGGTTGCAGCTAAAGCAATACAGACAATGAAATCTGAAGATCCAAGTATAGTGAATAGAGCATTAAGTACATGAGCAGCAATCTTACATGATCTTTGGGCACAATGAAAAAAAGCATATGAATCTACAAAAAAATGAGATTTGTTCGAAGCGTGGTTATATTCAACATTTCCTCTGATAACACTTGGATGAGTTACGAAGTTAGTATGAAAAAATAATAAACTAGCCAATAAACTTTGAAATTGTCTCTTAAAGGTCAATGCAATTGGTGCAATTCCATGAGCAGCACAATGAGCATACAAATTATGGGGTAATGTTTTACGTAGAACAAGCCATATTAACTGATTATCGGACTGGATGTTAGTACACTGAAGATATAATGTTGAACATTGAGATGAGTTACTATTTCAAGATGTTTTAGAGTGAAGAATTTCTTGAACTAAAGCAGAAAATGTTATTAAAAAATGAAGATGGGAGAAGAAACGAAGTAAGGCTAAGAAAGTAAATTCTCTTGAAGAATTATTAAAAACAGTTTGATGATTAGATTCCTCTACTAATGGTAGAGTGTTAACAGATTTATTTAAAACAAAAGTCCAAATTTGAGGAAAGGAAGTCGAAATATCCTTCGTGAAAAATGAAGAGATTAGAAAAATAATCTATTGAGTTCCAACATGAACAACTTGAAAAATGAAATCAGTTTTTAATTGATACTACAGAAGAATATACGGAGATTTTTCTAAGATAGAATGAAACGCAAAACATCTATGATTTTGAGAATTGTTTTGATGGACAGATTGAGGAGTATCAAAAATTGAAAATCTATCCGAAAATCAGCTTATATTCCTTAAAAGAATTGTAGAAGACTGAAATTTTACAGATCCAACAAAACAGTTGAAGAATCTTTTAGATAATATAGATAAAATAGACTTAAATGGAATAACAGAGGATAATTTAATTAAAGTTATTGAAGAAATATGAAGCAATGCTACAGATTTAGAAGATGTTGCAAAAATACAAAATAAAGTAAACAAATTTAAGGGAGTTGATAATATTCCACAGCAACGTCTTAAACAACCTATATTTTCTGAAATTGATAACACAAAGTGAGTACTTCAAAACGAACTGAATAAAACTTCAAATGCAGCAAAACGTCAACAGATACAGAAACAGATTAATCAACTTGAAGATTTTAAAAATGAAATGTGAAAAATGCCAGACGCTGAATTTAAAAAGATGGATAGTTTATTAAGTTGTTTTGAATTAAATTGAACAAGAAAGAATTTAAATTGAATTATAACAGATGTAACTAAGTTGAAAAAAATAATTGATACGGGTTCTCATTTAACAGTAGGCGAAAATTGAGTTACTAAATCGATAGATGATATAATAAAAAATCTTGATGCAGATTGATTAAGAAAAGCCATAAAGTTCAATAGTTGAATAGCAGATGAATTGGAGGATGTTGCAAAAATATTTGAACATATAAAAGTAAAAAACATGAAAAATGTACTTTGAAATGCTGATGATGTTTTGAGGTGACTCAAGTTTTTGGTAAAAACTATAGCACAAGTATCATAAAAAATTTTTACCCTTAAAAAAATAAAAAATGCCAGAAACTACAGAAGTATTAAAACAGGAAATTTCAGAAGCTTATTTAAAAAATTTCAAAAAAGAGTTGGGATGGCTAAAATCATTAACACTATTACCAATTGAAAAAAAAATCAAAAATATATTAGTATGAAGGATAAACCTTCCTAGTAAATTTGATGAAATTAAAGAATTTTGATGGCGAAGAAATATAATTAATTTTTTTTCACCATCAACGGGAGCTAGTATTTACAAATTTATTAAAGAGAAAAGTAGCGAAATTGAAAAAAGAAAAACAGCAAGCGAACTACTAGAATTAAAGAATAGCATAATATTAGAGGGACAAACAGGTACAGAAACGCAACCAGAGAATAGTACGGAAACGCAACCAGAGAATAGTACGGAAACACAACCAGAGAATAGTACGGAAACGCAACCAGAGAGTAGTACGGAAACACAACCAGAGAATAGTACGGAAACGCAACCAGAGAGTAGTACGGAAACGCAACCAGAGAGTAGTACGGAAACGCAACCAGAGAATAGTACGGAAACACAACCAGAGAATAGTACGGAAACACAACCAGAGAATAGTACGGAAACACAACCAGATAAAGAATCTTCATCTATATCGATTTGAACAAGATTTGCACTTTATGGATCTGCATGAGTTTATTGATTATGAAAAATATCAAATAATATAGACCGTACATTAATTAAAGACTCATTAGATGCATGAAAAATTAGAGAAACAATAAATTGAGCTATCGCACAGATGAAGCATCAAAAAGATGTATTAGGAAAACGTTTGACTAAATCTCAAATTAAGACAATAGATAAGCATATAAAAAAAATGGAAGAGTGACTGCAACTTCCTGATTCTGAATTGTCTGAAATTCTAAAAGAACGAAATAAAGTATGAAAAAAAATTCCATGAAAGTTGTTGGAATCATCATGATTGAGTGTAAAAGAAATCAACATAATACAAGATTTAGCATGAGAATTGCATGGTAAAAGTATAACAGAAATAAAATCTATTCTCAGTAAAAATTGAATTAATAATGTATGAGAAGAGTTACTTCTAACTATAAAACAGGCGAAGACTGTTGATGAAATTAAGAGTATAGCAAAAGTCTTGAGACATTGATCAAAGCTAAACAGAATTATACAGACCATGTGTTGAGCCATGCTTGTTGATGTAGCTTTTTTGTGACTTGATGTACGAATGTTTATTGAACAGAGAAAAGAAGCCGAATTGATAGCAAAAGTAAATAAGATTAGATCTAATAATAAATATCTTCAAGCGTATACACAATTATGAATATGAATATCAAGTGTTGTTCTTGAGGCAGTATGGACTATATGTGCATGTGCATCATCATGATCAGTATGAGGCCCCTATTGAGTCTTAATATGATTAGTAATATGAGTGGCTACAACAGTTACAAGTATATGAGTGGATGCTTATTATTTTGATGTTGTAGATTTTTATACACAAAATAGAGATGATTTTTTAAGGCAGAAAAAAAGCAGGATAACTGAAGCAATTTTGCAATGATTACACAATGAAAAAAAATGAAATACATCAACTAATGAAATAATTTGAAGTTTGTGAGTTGATTCTTGAAAGAGAAAAGATTCAACAGAAGCGGCGTTACGATCTTTAATGTTTTTAGATGAGCTTGATAGTGGAGAATTTAGAAATTATGCTCCATTCCATGAATATTTAGGTGAGTGAATAACAAAAGAAGATTATTTAAAAAAAGTAACAAAATGATTATCTGGAGAGGAAGCCAAAGAGGTGAGGGCAAATTTTGAAGAATACTGGACAAAAATGAATAATAAAATAGAAATAAGAATGAAATATCTAGAAGAAATACTTAAAAAAGATGATGTTATAAATAGTTTAAAAACGTGAAATTGAATACAAACTATAAATGAGTTATGTTTAGAATCGAGAATTTATGCACAAATATGACAAGAAAAACGACAGTGAGATAAGTCGAGGGAATCATACAAATTTAATTTAAACAATTATAAAAAAGATTTTTTTAAAGATTTTTCTCCAGAAAAAATTACAAAACTAGAAAACTTAAAAAAAACCGAGCCAACATTGTTTCAGGAAATGATATCATCATCAGGTTATGAAAGCTTACTGGATGAGGATGAAAATGATCCTAACTACTCAGAGAATATTAAGCTAATACAAAAATACAAAGAACGAATTGAATTAACACAAATTAATGCAGACAAAATATGATTATCTATAGAAGACACAAATAGAAATATGAGATTTATCGAATCTTTAGTAAAATCTGATTTCGACTTAAACTGAATTAGTATTTTTGAATGATATAGCGATGAAGAAGTTATTAATTTAATAAACTCAAAAGCCGAGAGAAGATGAGCATGTATGGAAGTTTCTGATGATGTTTGGCAAAATGTTTTATATAGATTAGCAAAAGAATTATATAATTATGATTGAGAAAACTCAAAAAAATGAATTATGTCATTTTTCGATGAATGAAATGATTGAGTGCACGGGATTTATTACGGTAACAAGTGGAAAATTAATGCAGATCGAGCCAAGGATTCAGTAGTAGGAAAAGATTGAATGGACAAAATATTTTCATCAGAAGATGAGGTAACAAAATATGTAAATGATTTTATTAAAAATAACTTTAGCACAGTATTTTGAGTTATAGATACTGCAACAGAGTCTATTGATGATGACTTGGAAGATGAAGTTAAAACAGTATTTAGGAAGATACTCACACAAGAATTGATGCGAAGGACTAAAAACAATCAAGAAAAAGTAAAAAATGAGATAATAGATTTTGTAAAAAAATATAGTAATTGAAACTATTTAGAACTTCCATATTATTTTGTATTAAAAGCAAGAAGAGCATGACTTTGAAATTTAGAG
>JAEEGG010026979.1_pt1 | contig 10924 bp, 7 predicted proteins | sample 9134161 | NCBI WGS metagenome assembly JAEEGG01 (sample SAMN16246543, study PRJNA631951) | gut metagenome | biome: gut microbiome; feature: rumen; material: CR-attached | host: Bos | place: Iran: Karaj | collected 2018-10
GTGAGATTGCAAGCATTTCCTCAGTCAAGCAGGTTGGGGAGAACAAGTACCTGTACCGTATGGACTACAAGGCCCCGTACGACCTTGACGACCTCATCAACCACGATATAGACGAGAATGCGGAGCTTCTGGACTATGTGGTTGGCCGCATCGGCAAGGGCCTTCCCCTCAAGATAAAGAGCGCCCAGGTGGAGGAAGAGGAAGGCGGCGAACACTGCACCTCCTTCCAGGCCAAAAAGGCCTCCGGAGATGGCTTCTGGTATGGCCGCAACTACGATTTCTACAAGAATCCCACAATGGTTACGGTCTCCCATCCCAAGAAAGGCTATGCCTCAATTGCCGTGAGCGACATGTCCCATTTCGGGTATTCCCTGGAAAAACTGCCGCAATCTTTTATGGCCAAACTTAGCTGCCTCGCCGCTATCTACGCCCCCGTTGACGGCATCAACGAAAAAGGCCTCTGCACCTCCATCATGGCCCTTCCCAAACAGGCATCCCAGCAAGACACGCCCAAGCACGATGTTGGCACCACCATCATCATGCGCCTCTGGCTGGACCGCTGCGCCACCGTCCAGGAAGCCCTTGATCTGGCGGCAACCTTCGACGTCCGCCACGACGCCAAGGTAGGCTCCGGCTACCACTACATGGTTGCCGATGCCTCCGGGAACTGCGCCGTCCTTGAGTTCGACAAGGAAGACGGCTGGAAGAGCATGGTAGTACGTAAGAATCCGGACCAGAACAGCATGCTTGTCACAAACCACCTGCTGTCGGAAAAGTACTACACCACCGTGCCGGACATCGCCGTTGGCAACCCCCACAGCAAGAGCTGGTGGCGCTATGAAACCGCCGGCGCATATCTCGCGGAGCACGACGGCATTCTCACCCTGGAGCAGGTCCAGGAATGCCTCTCCCAGGTCCACTGGAAAGACCTTGTCTGGGACGATGGCACCATCGAGGACACCCAGTACAGCAACGTCTACGACCAGACCAACATCACCCTGGACCTCCGCAGCTGGGCCGACTACTCCACCACTTGCCACTTTACGCTGTAGCTTCCTGCCGCAGCATTGCCCTTTCTGCCGCCTTGACAAAAAAGACGCTTTATACGCGTTCTGGCCGTCAAGGCGGCAACGTTTTTGGCGTTTTTGCCCGTTTTTGCTGCCGCCTCGACAAAAAATCTACGTTTTGCGCATTTTAGCCGTCAAGGCGGCAGGCTTATAACTAGTAGAGTTATTCCCTATACAAAAACCGTGAAATCGTAAGAAACGTATAAATCTTCGTTATCTTTTTTACGATTGTTGGTCTTGATATGGTTTTGACTTATCTTTCGCCCATGAAAGAGTCATATCATATCTGTTTCACATCACATAATGAAGTGATGTTCAGAAGCGAGGAGGACCATGGTGCATTCCTGAACCTTGCAGCATTACGGTGTTTTGCCATGGACACCGAATTGATTGCCGAGGCGGAAATGTCCACACACGCTCACCTGAACATTTTCACCAACCTCCCAATGAAGTATGCGTCGCTTCTCAGGATGTCATACACTAGGTATTTCAACCATAAATACGGTCGCAAAGGACGTTTCGGAGAGAAGTACACATATAGCCTCAAAGTGGATGGCTTCAATCACCAAATGGTGCTGGAAAACTATATCTTGAGGAACGGCCTCCATCATGGAGCGGCGGCCACGGCGTTTGGATACAAGTACTGCTCCGCTCGAGAGATGTTCAAAGAGGACCTTGGCTTCCCCGGAGAAACACCCCACACCTTTTCCCGTAATGAAATGGCAAACTGTCTGCCCCGGCACGCGGAGTTCCCAGACAATTATGTGATGAACAGTAGAGGTGTCTTTCTAAGAAGCAGTTTTATGGAGTTAAGGAAGGCAGAACAGTATTATGGTACTCCTCGAAACTTCCTTTACCAGATGAACAGGCTCACGGACGAAAGCTGGTCCCGTGAACAGATGAACGATAATACAGGTGCTCCCATAACACTGTCTGACATAGAACAAGCAGATGAAAAAAGCATCTCTCAATTGCTGAAGAACGAGAGCGGCCGTTTCTTCAGCAGATCGCGAATGCAGGACTTGGACTTATGCCTGTATATTGACACCCAACTATGCAAGCCATTCGGCGCAGCCTCAGCATATGACCTTACCGACACCCAAAGGCAACGGATCGCCAAACATTTGTACTACGACCTCCGCATCCAGGAAGCACAGATAACACGTTGCCTGGTGATGGTTTGACATTTGCCGCCTCGACAGAAAAGCGCTGTTGTGCGCGTTCTGGCTGTCAAGGTGGCAACGTTTTTGGCGTTTTTGCCCGTTTTGGTTGCCACCTCGACAGAAAATTCGGGTTTTGCGCGTTTTAGCTGTCAAGGCGGCTAAAGAAAAAAGTGTATCTTTGTAATATTATGGAAAGGAAACGGGAAATATGGCTTGATTGGCTGCGGGTGGTTGCCTGTTTTATGGTGATGCTTACCCACAGCTGTGAGCCTTTCTATCTTGGAGGAGAGGGGTCTCTCATATTATCTGAGTCAGATGCTGTCTGGGTCGCCATTCTTAATACTCTGCCACGCGCGACGGTGGCGCTGTTTATTGTGACTTCCAGCTATCTGCAGTTCCCGCTGCACTATTCTGCCGGGGAGTTTTTCCGCCACAGGGCCAAGAGAATCCTTGTCCCGTTCCTTCTTTGGACGATTGTATATGCCCTTGTGTGGGGAGAACCGGTTCAGAACTTCAAGGATCTGATACTGAATTTCAACTATGCGGCGGGTCACCTCTGGTTTGTGTATATGCTTGTGGGCCTTTACCTGATTATGCCGCTCCTGTCTCCCTGGGCAGAGAAGGTGGAGAAAAAGGAACTTCAGGTGTATTTGGCCATCTGGCTGTTTACAACGCTCATCCCGTTGATAAGACACCTGGTGGGAGGACCCGCTCCCGTCATTTACGGGCCTTCAGGCATCCCCAATGCCGCCAAGTTCCCTCTTTGGGGAGAGGCCAGCTGGAATACGTACGGCGTGTTCTATTATATAAGCGGCTTTATTGGTTATCTGCTTCTTGGACTGTATTTCCGGAAGTTTGTGGGTGAACTGTCCTGGAAAAAGACTCTTGCCATTGCAATTCCTTTGTTCCTGGTAGGGTTTGCAATAGGGTCCGTGGGTTTCCTTAGCCTGTCTTTCTCTGATTCTAAAGGGATGTTCCCGGTGGAAGGTCCCGTGGGGCTTGCAGCCATTTGGGAGGTGCCCTGGATGAATGACGGCATTGCCGTGGCGCTTATGACAATGGGATGGATTCTCGTATTCCGCAAGATCCAGGGAGAAGGCCGTTTTTACAAAGGAATCGTCCTTCCGGTGTCAAAGGCCAGTTATGGAATGTACCTTTGCCATCTGCTGGTGCTTTCGCTTTATGCCCCGCTTTTCCGGAACGCTATGAATAGCGCGTGCAGCCCTGTTGCCGCCACGCCGCTTGCAATCCTTCTCACAGCAATCTGCACATATATTACCGTAGCGGTTGCCTGTGTCCTCATCCGTAAAATTCCCCGTATAGGCACATGGATAGCATGAATGTAGGTATAATAGGCGCCGGCCATATTGCAGAAAAGATGGCCGCCACGCTTGCCAGGATGGAAGACTGTTCCTGCCTGGCTATAGCTTCGCGTTCACTTGAGAAGGCGCAGGACTTTGCCAGGCGTTTTGGCGCCGCCCGCGCATACTGCTCTTATGACGATCTCCTTGCAGACCAGGATGTAGACCTTGTCTATGTGGCCACACCGCACTCCTGCCACTTTGACATTGCCCGCCGTGCAATCCTTGCCGGTAAGCCCTGCCTTGTAGAGAAATCCTTCATGGCAAACGCCACTGAGGCTGCCGCAATCATTGCCCTGGCACGCGAAAATGGCGTTTTTGTGGCCGAGGCCATCTGGCCGCGGTATATGCCAGTACTAGGGATAGCGCGTGAAGTTCTGGCTTCCGGTATGATTGGAAAGCCTGTAACGGTTAATGCCACGCTGGCATACAACGTGTCGGAAAAGGAACGAGTCCTGTCACCGGAACTTGGTGGCGGCGCGCTGCTGGACCTTGGTGTGTACCTGCTGAACTTTGTACGGATGTACTGTGACGGCCAGATTGAGCAGATAAGTACCTCCTGCATCAAGGCCCCAACCGGCGTGGATGCCTCCGAGAACATATCCATGACACTGTCGGACGGCACTCTGGTATCCCTCCAGTGCTCCGGCTGGAGCCAGGGAGACAACCAGGCCGTGATTGCCGGAACAACGGGCTATCTTGTGTTCAATGACCTGATTAACCCCTCCAAGCTTCTAATTTGCCGCAAGCGGCATATTGTGGAACGTGAGATTGTTCTTCCGGAGCAGATAACAGGCTTTGAGTACCAGGTCCGCGCCTGCCTCGACGCCATTGCCGCCGGCCTCATTGAGCCGCCGCAGATGCCCCATGCCGAAACGCTCTACATCATGCACCTCATGGACCGCCTCCGTGCGGAATGGGGAAGCCGGGAATGGCATTCTTCTGATAATTGAGTATCTTTGCAGTCCATGACCCCAAAAGAATTCATACAGGTACGCGGAGCGCGGGCTAACAACCTTCAGAACATAGACGTGGACATTCCACGCGGGGAGATGGTGGTTGTTACCGGGCTCAGCGGCAGTGGCAAAAGCTCACTGGCTTTCGACACCATTTATGCGGAAGGCCAGAGGCGCTATATGGACACGCTGTCAACGTATGCCAAGCACTTTATGGGCATACTGGAAAAGCCTGAGGTAGAGGAAATCAAGGGTCTGAGTCCCATCATTGCCATAGAGCAGAAGACAACGGGCAACAACCCCCGGAGCACCGTTGGAACCATCACGGAGATCTACGACTTCCTGCGTCTTCTGTATGCCAAGGGCTCGCGTGCTTACTCCCCGGAAACCGGCAAGGAGATGGTCCGCTACACTGACGAGCAGATAGTAGACCTCATAATGACCCGCTACAACGGCCGCAAGTGCTATCTTCTGGCACCGCTTGTAAGAGGCCGCAAGGGCCATTACAGGGACCTGTTTGACCAGCTCAGGCGCCGCGGCTATACAGAGGTGCGCATAGACGGGGAGATACTTGAACTTCAGGGTGTGGATGCCCTGGACAGGTATAAGGTCCACTTCATTGAGCTGGTGGTGGACCGCCTTAAGCCCGAGGCTGGCGACGACCGCCGCATCAGGGACTCCGTTGGCCGTGCAATCGGCATTGGAAAGGGATCCGTGGCCGTTCTGGATATTGAGGAAGACAAGATAGCTCATTTCTCCAAGCACCTTGTGGACCCGGAGAGCGGGTTGTCCCTGCAGGAGCCGCAGCCGCACAGTTTCTCCTTCAATTCCCCGCAGGGATACTGCCCGCACTGCAAAGGTCTTGGGACCATTGTGGATGTGGATATCGACACCATTATTCCGGACAGGAGCAAGTCTGTGGCGGACGGGGCCATCGTCCCTCTTGGGAAGGTGAGGGAGAACCGGAAGTTCGATATTATCCGATCAATTGCCAGGCAGTACAATTTCAGTCTGTACGATCCCATCGCCGCCCTGCCGGACGAGGCCGTGAGCCTTCTGGTGTACGGCTCGGAAGACCTTTTCCGCGTTGGGGAAGGCAACATGAGCGAGATGGAGAGCTGGGGCGGTGTCATCGACAATATAGAAGATACCATCACCTGCCCCGTGTGTAACGGCACCAGGCTGTGCCAGGAAGCGCTTTTCTTCCGCGTTGACGGAAAGACCATAAGCGAGGTCAGCGCCATGGAGATGTCCGAGCTGCGGGAGTGGCTGGACAAGATTCCGGAGGGGTTCAACGAACGCGAAAAGAACGTTTCGCGCGATATACTCAAGGAACTCCGGGAAAGGGTTCAGTTCATGCTGGACGTGGGCCTTGACTACCTCTCGCTGGACCGTCCTACCGGCTCGCTTTCCGGCGGTGAATCCCAGCGCATACGCCTTGCAACGCAGATAGGCTCCAAGCTGGTAAACGTACTCTATATTCTGGACGAGCCGTCAATCGGCCTGCACCAGAAAGACAACAGGAAGCTGATTGCTTCACTTAAAGCCCTCCGCGACGAGGGCAACTCCGTAATGGTTGTTGAGCACGATGCGGAAACCATGATGAACGCCGACTGGCTGGTGGACGTCGGCCCCGGTGCCGGAGAGAACGGCGGCAAGATATGCCTTAGCGCCCCTCTTGGTGCTTTGCTTGGCAAGGAGCCCATGCCGGAAGACCACGTCGTGACGGGAGAGTCCATCACCCTTGATTACCTGAAGGGCCTCAAAACCATCCCCGTGCCGTCAAAGCGCCGCAAGGGCAACGGTCTGTTCCTTACGCTGAAAGGCGCCTGCGGAAACAACCTAAAGAATATTGACGTATCCTTCCCGCTGGGCTGCTTCATCGGCGTTGCAGGCCTCAGCGGCAGCGGCAAAAGCTCCCTTGTGAACGAGACCCTGATGCCCGTTCTCAAGCAGAAGTTCTACCGCAGCAAGGAAAAGCCCCTGCCCTATAAATCCATCGAGGGCATAGAGAACATCGACAAACTCATAGAGATAGACCAGAGCCCCATAGGCCGTACTCCTAGGTCCAATCCGGCCACCTTCACCGCGGCGTTTACCGATATCCGCGCTCTGTTCGAAGAAACCCAGGACGCCAAGGTTCGCGGCTTCAAGGCCGGAAAATTCTCCTTCAACGTGCCCGGAGGCCGATGCGAGGAGTGCAAAGGCGCCGGCATCAAGGTCATAGAGATGAACTTCCTGCCGTCCGTGCACGTTCCCTGCGAGGTCTGCGGCGGCACGCGCTATCGGGAGGACGTCCTTACGGTCAAGTATAAGGGCAAGAACATCAACGATGTCCTGGAGATGTCCATCTCCGAGGCCTATGAGTTCTTCAAGCCCGTCCCCAAGATAGCCACAAAACTCAAGGCGCTTGTGGATGTGGGTCTTGGCTACGTGCGCCTTGGCCAAAGTGCGGTAACGCTTTCCGGCGGCGAGAGCCAGCGAATGAAGCTTGCTGCGGAACTCTCCCGCCCCTCTACCGGCAAGACTCTATACATCCTTGACGAGCCCACAACCGGTCTCCATTTCGAAGACATAAAAGTGCTTCTTGGTGTGCTCCAGCGCCTTGTAGACGCCGGCAACACCGTAATCATAATAGAGCACAACCTGGACGTCCTCAAGAGCGTAGACTACCTCTTTGACATGGGCCCGGAAGGCGGCCGCCGCGGCGGACTCATCGTAGCCGAGGGCACTCCCGAACAATTAGCCCGGAGCCGCAAAAGCGTCACCGGGCCGTATCTCAAGGACGTGCTGTAGGCGGTCCATGAGGTGCATGATGTAGAGGGTTAATATTATCTCAATCAACACCCAACTTATCCACGAAAACACCCCATTTCCGTGGATGAACTCGCAAATACCTTAACTTGTCCACCAAAAACGCCAAATCCGTGGACAAACCCGTCAAAATGCCAACTTATCCACGAAAACACCCCATTTCCGTGGACAAACCCGCAAAAACGCCAACTTGTCCACCAAAAACGCCAAATCCGTGGACAAACCCGCAAAAACGCCAACTTGTCCACGGAAAACGCCATTTTGGTGGATGGGCCGCCCGTCAAGAGGCTATCCCAGAGCCTTGAGGTTCCTGGGGTTGCAGATGTCCTTGGCTTCTGCGGTGTAGAGGTAGTCCAGAAGGTCGGCGTAGTGCTCTTCCACCTTGCCGCGGACTATCTTCATGGTGGAGTTCATCATCTTGTTGGCGATGGTGAATTCCTCATCGCAGATTCCTATTGCGGACGGGAGCCAGCGCTCCGGGAATACGCCTTCACGTTTGCCGCCTTTCTTGTAGGAGTTGGCATCGGCCTCGATGAGGGAGAGCATGTAGCGCTTGCCTTCTTCCGATGCGGGGTCCAGGCCTTTCTTCTGGCAGGCGTCCGTGAGGTTGGCCTTGTCCGGGACGATGAGGGCTACGCAGAAGGGCTTCTGGTCGTTGTGGAGGACGCAGGAGGCGACCCACTTGGAGGTCTCCGTGAGGTTGTCTTCGTAGCCTTCCGGGGAGTACTTTTCACCGTCGGAGGAGATGAGGAGGCTCTTGAACCGGCCCACCACGTAGAGGAACTCGGGATCGTCCGGGCAGATGTAGCCCATGTCGCCGGTGTGGAGCCAGCCGTCGACGATGGTATCGGCAGTGGCCTTGGGGTTCTTCCAGTAGCCGGCCATGACGTTCTCTCCGCGGATGACGATTTCTCCGCGAGTGCCGTGGGGAACTTCCTTACCCTCTGCATCCAGGATGACGCAGTCCATGGGCTTTACTATGCGGCCCGATGAACCGAACCTGGCGTGACCCATGGAGTTGGCGCAGATGATGGGGGTTGCCTCTGTGAGGCCGTAACCCTGGAACATGGGCATGCCCACGGCGCAGAAGAACCTCTGGAGCTCTATGTCCAGAAGGGCGCCGCCGCCCACGAAGAACTGCATGCGTCCGCCGAAGCTCTCACGAACCTTCTTGAAGATAATCTTGTCGAAGAGATCCACCAGGGGCTTTCTCCAGAAGGTGCCGCCGGTTCCGCGGTTGTAGTATTCCTTGTTGTACTTGATTGCATTGTTGAGGGCGAAGTAGAAGAGCTTCTCCGTGAAGCCGCCTTTCTTCTTGATGCCGTTTTCGATGTTCTTCTTGAAGTTGCGGGCCAGCGCCGGAACGGAAAGCATTACGTGAGGCCTGGTCTCCATGATGGCGGTGGGCACGTTACGCAGGGTTGCAAGGGCGTTTTTGCCGATGGGTACAAAGCCGATGGAACCGCCGTAGATCATCATTGTGTACATGCCGGCCACGTGCGCGAAGCAGTGGTCCAGGGGCAGTATGATGAGCATGGTGGCGCCGAAGTCCACGGAAATCACTGAGTTGCCCTGCTCTACGTTTGCGGTGTAGTTGCGGTGGGTAAGGAGAATTCCCTTGGGGTCTGCGGTGGTGCCGGAGGTGTAGGAAATGTTTGCATAGTCGTCCGGGCCGATGCTCTTGTAGCGGGCCACGAACTCGTCCCTGTGGGCCTTGAGGAACTCGTCGCCCATCTTCTGGATTTCGCTCATGCGGATTTCGCGGTCTTCAAGCTTCTCCAGGTCGAAGGCGGTATCGTCAAAGACGATGACCTTTTCTACCTCGGGGCATTCCGGGAGGATGGCGCGGATCTTGGGAAGGTGGTTGCAGGACACCAGGATCCATTTGGAATCCGAGTGCTTGATGCGGAACACCAGGTCCTTGCCGTCGCCAAGGTTCACGGACAGCGGAACGTCCGTTGCACCGGCGTACATTGCGCCAAGCTCCGCCAGGATCCACATTGCGCGGCTCTCTGACAGCAGGGCTATCTTGTCTCCCTTCTTGAGGCCAAGGGACATGAGGCCTGCGCCTATGCGGTATGCCTCTTCGCGGGTTTGGCCCTGGGTGAGCACTTTCCACTCTCCGCCAACCTTCTCACGAAGGTAGGGCTCGTTCTCGTATTTGTGACTGTACTTTTCTACAAAGTCAATGATGGTTGGTCTTTCTGCCATGGTTCGGGTTATTAGTGTTTATTCTGAAGGGAAAAGGCCGTAGAGCTCAGCGTCAATCTTGTCCGTGATGTACTGGAAACCTTCCGGATTGTTCTCGAACTTGATGTTGTCTACGTCAATGATAAGGAGTTTGGACTTGTAGTCCTTGATCCAGTCCTCGTAGCGCTGGTTGAGGCCGGTGATATAGTCTATGCGGATAGAGCGCTCGTACTCGCGGCCGCGCTTCTGGATCTGGGCGATGAGGTTGGGGATCGAGCTCCTCAGATAAATCATCAGGTCCGGCGGGTTCACCAGGGACATCATGAGGTCGAAGAGGTCGGAGTAGTTCTCGAAGTCACGGGTGGACATGAGGCCCATCGCATGCAGGTTGGGTGCGAAGATGCGGGCGTCCTCGTAGATGGTGCGGTCCTGGATTATGACTTCCTTGTGCTTTGAAATCTCCACCACGTCCTGGAAGCGCTTGTTCAGGAAGTAAATCTGGAGGTTGAAGGACCAGCGTTCCATGTCCTCGTAGAAGTCTGCGAGGTAGGGGTTGAAGTCTACGGACTCGAACTTGGGTGTCCAGCCGTAATGGTTTGCGAGCATCTTTGTCAGCGTGGTTTTTCCACTGCCGATATTTCCGGCTATTGCTATATGCATATCGTGTGTATTTAAAATAATCCGTAAAGCTCCGCGTCGATGCGGTCTGTGATGGCGGCAAAGTCTTCCGGGCGGTTCAGGAAGTCCATGTTGTCCGCCTCAATGACGATGAGACGTCCCTTGTATTCCGATATCCATTTTTCATATCTTTCGTTGAGGCCTGAAAGATACTCGATGGAAATGGACTGCTCATAGTCACGGCCGCGTTTCTGGATCTGGGCCACCAGGTGCTCTATGCTGGAGCGGAGGTATATCATGAGGTCCGGTTCGTGGACTACTTCCATCATGACGTTGTAGGTGTCCATGTAGGTGTTGTAGTCCCTCTCCGACAGGTTTCCCTGGGCGTAGTTGTTTGCAACGAAGATGTGGACGCCCTCGAACAGGGTGCGGTCCTGGATAACCACATCTTCACTCTTGGAGATTTCCAGGACGTCGTGGAGGCGCTGCTGCAGGAAATACATCTCCAGTGCGAAGGACCAGCGCTTGATGTCCTTGTAGTAGTCTTCCAGATATGGATTGTAGGTGACGGACTCGAATTTTGGCGTCCAGCCGTAGTGCCGGGCGAGAAGAGTGGTAAGGGTGGTTTTTCCGCTGCCTATGTTTCCTGCTATTCCTATGTGCATAACTCTACAAAGTTCGTGAAAACTTATTAAATTTGCAATGCCAAAAAACCGATTATGCTAAGGGCCAGAATATACCAGTGCACCCCCCTC
>JAEEGG010026981.1_pt1 | contig 10924 bp, 3 predicted proteins | sample 9134161 | NCBI WGS metagenome assembly JAEEGG01 (sample SAMN16246543, study PRJNA631951) | gut metagenome | biome: gut microbiome; feature: rumen; material: CR-attached | host: Bos | place: Iran: Karaj | collected 2018-10
AGCATTATGAAGTGCTGGAGTACCTCACCGTGGAGCAGGGCGCCTGGGTGAACACCGGCTACACACCGGACTGCACCGTTCGTACGCAGATCAAAGTGCGGCTAGCCAACACCACCGGCAACAAGGGCATCTACTGCGCGCGGACGAACGGCAAGCGGTCGTTCACCTTGTTCGCCATCAACAACAAGTTCCGCTTCGACCGCAACTCGACCCAGACCAGTGCCGGGACGCAGATCAGCACGACGGCCGACTACGAGCTGGTCGCGAACGGCGACACGCTCAAGGCGGCGGTCAACGGGGGCAGCATTGTGAACCTGGGTTCGGGATCCTTCGTCGTGGGAAGTCCGTTCGTTCTTTTTGCCTCCCACTCGTCCGCCCCGGGATTCGGCGTGGACAACTTCTTCGTTGGAAGGTTCTACTACTTCAGGGTGTACAATGCCCCCAGTGACGGAGCCACAGTCGACAATGGCCTTGGGGCCGGGCGTCTTGTGCGCGAGTACCTGCCGGTGCGTCGTTCGTCCGACGGAACCGTGGGCGTGCTTGAGGTGACGCAGCACGAGTTCCTGCAGCTGAACGGCACCGGCGGCCTGACGGCGGGCGGAAACGTGATCGGCACTCGCGGAATAAATCCGGGCGAGCTGCACGTGACGGTGCCTGAGGGCGTCACCTGCGAGAACTACGCGACGGTGCTCAGCGGCAATCTCATGCTCGTGAAGGAAGGCGAGGGCGAGCTCGTGGGCGGCATTTCCGGGCAGATCTACGGCGGAGGCACGGTGATCGCGTGCGGTTCGGCGCGTTCCCGCGTTGCCGTTCAGGGCAACCTCACGTACTACGAGGGGCAGCACTTCTGGGGCGGCGACGCGTCAAGGCTTGTAGTCGAGAAGGGGGCGGTGTTCGACATCGCGGGCCACTACGCATTCCGCGTGCATGAGATCGTGCTGAACGGCGGAACGCTCGCCAATACGGGTCCTGACCAGACGAATCTGAACTGGGGCGGATTAGGCGACATCACCCTCACAGACGATTCTACGCTGGATCTGCAATCTACCACTATCTTCCATGGATTCCCCTATGAGCGCTCAAGTGGATCGATGCTTGATCTGGGCGGCCACACGCTCACCATTCAGCTCGGCCGCGACAAGACATTCTACATGGGAGCGGCGGCGGAGAACGGCACGTTGCACGTGACGTCCGGAGGATGGCTTCGCACATGCATAAGCGGCGAACTGTACATGCCCACGCTGAATGTGCGGCTCTCCGGCGGCGCGGCGGCGTGGTTTGACGTACGCACCACCGTGAACGACTTCTCGATGGAAGAGACAGACCTCATAAGCAGAGGCGCGATTCCGCTGAATGTTTTCGGACAATGCCAGCCGCAAGGCAACGGCTTCTACGGCTGCCTGCTTCACGACGGCGCCGTGCTGGACCTTTCCCGGTTCAAGGGAGAGTTCCCGGCCCACAGCCCGAATGTGGTGGGGAGCGACTCCACAATCTACGAGGCAGACTCCACAATCACGATCCATCTCTCCGGGCGCAGCATGCGCAACGGCGAGCGCATCGTGGCCTGGGACAATCCGCCGGAGAACGTCACGTTCGTGCTTGACGACGAGAGCCGCTTTAAGACGCGCTGCAGCATCACGGTGGCCGAGGACGGCATCTACGTGAACAAAGGTTTCTTCATGTATATCAGATAGGCGATGACGCACGGGCCGAAGAGCGGCGCCATCTCCAGACAAACAGCTAAACAGCTAGAAAGGACACAAAAAAGATGAGCAGGAGACATTGCAAGAGCATATCGTGGAAAGCCACATTCGGGGGCGCCTTGCGGCGACTCTCGCTTGTGTTGTTAGGCGGCATGGCCACCTCGGCCACTGGCCTGGAGATGCCCGCGCGCTACGTCCCTCTCGACTGGGTGGAGGCATCTGGCGCGCAGTGGGTGATGACGGACTATGTGCCGCAGTGCACAGACCGCTTCGAGATATCGCTGCGGACGACATCATCCGGGAACACGCAATGCCTCTACTGCTCGCGCGGCGTAGGCACCGGCAGCAACGCCAGCTGCGGCTTCATCATCAACGGCTCTTCTTTCCGCTTCGACCGCAATGCCAGCCAGACCTCGGCTTCGTACACTGTCGAGAAGAACGCCGACTACGTCGTCTCGGTTGACTACGGCACGCGCGAGTGCAAGGTGAACGGCGAGACCGTGCTCACAATGTCCAACACAACCGTCTACACGCCAGGAAGCCTGATAACGCTTTTCGCCTCGCACACGGGCGGAATGGCTCTCTCGCCAAGCACCACGATGGGCAACTGGGCGTACTACAGGTTCTTCTACTTCCGCGTGTACAACGCCGCGGGCAAGCTTGTGCGCGAGTACGTGCCGGCGCTCGACTCGGAGGCCGTGGACGTGATTTCGAAGTGCGGCGTGTTCGAGACGCAGACGGGCGTGTTCCTCCCCAACATCGGCACGCAGCCGTTCAAGTCCGTGGGCCGGGCCGATTCCACCATCACGCTCGAGAGCGACGAGGACTGGAGCTCGCTCGGCGCGGAGCGCTACGGCAAGACGATCGACCTCAACGGACACAACCTGCGCCTTGGCGCGATAGACGCGCCGGCGGTGGTCACAAACTCCGCGGTGACCGTTGGCGAGCTGCGCCTGGACCTCGTGGAATCCATTACGAACAGCCTCATGCACGTGCAGGGCAACGTGAAGCTGGTGAAGAGCGGCGTAGGCGCATACGCGGCCGCTCTCGACAACCAGCTCTACACCGGCGGCCTCGACATACGCGAGGGCATGGTGATGTCAATGGCCAATGGATCTTCCCACCGAATGGGCGCGGCTGGCGGCGAGATACATGTGGGCACTGGCGCGTGGCTCGACATGCGCGGCACCATCGACCATGCCGCCGACTACAAGTTCTTCCTCGACGGCGGCACTGTCACAAGCTCCGTCTCTACCGCGAGCGCATGGACGAAGGCGATGATTGCCGACGTGCGCGTGGGCGCCGATTCGGTGATAGACACCGGAAGCAGCGTGTACGGCATCCTCAACGGCGGCTACGCGCTCGCGCCTCTCGACCTTGGCGGGCACACGCTCTCGATTCGCTCCACCGGTACCTTCTACATCGTGAACACCACCGCCACGGCGGGCACGCTGATATTGAACGGAATCACCGAATTCTACCACGGCGAGAGCTCCGACTTCACCGCCGCGAACGTGATCGTCAACGGCCAGCTGCGTCTCAACTCCAACTGCGGAGTGCTGAAGCTCGGCGACTGCACGTTCAACACCGCGGCGGCCGACACAAGCGCCAACTACACGCAGGGAATCCAGGTGTACGGAACGCTCAGGCCGAACACCGACTATTTCCACGGCTGCGAGATGCAGAACGGCTCCACGCTTGATCTGCGCGGGCGCGACGCCGTGTTCAACACAATGGGCAAGAACATAGGCGCCACGGCCGCCATGACGACGATCACCTTCGCCGCCGACGCGGCCGTCAAGATAGACCTGCGCGGACGCCAGCTCGCCGAGGGAATGTGCCTGATGCGCTGGCCCGCGAAGCCGGCCGACACGGTGACGTTCTCGTTCGACGACGAGACCGCGGCCGCCGGGATCGCTCCCTTCGTGGCGGACGACGGCCTGTACTACGGCGGAAGCGCAACCTCCACCTATCCCGCCAAGGCCACGTGGACGGGCGAGGCAGGCGACGGAAACTTTGCGAACCCCGCCAACTGGGCGTGCGTCAATGCTGCGGGCACGGCCATCGCCGGCGCGACTCCCGCCGCAACGACGGAGCTGTCGGTCTCGGGCGACGTGGCGTTCAACGCGCCGCCCGACGCAGGCATCCCGTACGCGCGGATCGTCTTCGACGGCGCGCGCCTTTCGGCGGACAGCGACCTGCGCGGGCTCGGCGCGCTGAAGATGTCAGGCACGCTCGACCTCGACGGCCACACGCTGCGCGTCGCTGGTCTTGACGGCGACGGCGCGATCACCCAGGCGTTCGACCTCACGAAGCCAGAGCCCGCGCGCGCGTCGTCCTCCACGGCATTCTACAACGGCGTGGCCGCGAACCTCTTCAGCGACAATCTCGAGCGCCAGGTGGATTCCGTCCACCGCGTGATCTGCGTGAATACGCAGCTTCCGATCGTGGTGGACTACGACTTCGGCGAGGCGACGCTCGTGACGGCGTACAAGATCCACGTCGGCCCCATCGGCGACTCCGAGCTGCAGCGCGCTCCGAAGACGTGGACGTTCTCCGGGTCGGACGACGGCCAGGCCTGGACGGTGCTTGACGAACGCACCGACGAGACTGGATGGGTGGCGTGGGAATGCCGCACGTTCACGTTCGAGAACGAGACCTCCTACCGCTTCTACCGCATCTCCATTACCGACAGCGTGAATCCCGAGAACGGCTATCTCGAGTTCGTGCAGCTCGAGTACGGTCTTGCCGCGCCTCCTGGAACATTGCGCATAGAGGTGCCGGAGGGCGAAGTGGCCATGCTGAACGCCCGCGTAGACGGGCACGTGCGCCTCGTGAAGGCGGGTGCCGGAGAGCTGATCGCGAAGAAGACGCGCCAGACGTACAACATGGGCACGGAGATCTTGGAGGGCAACGTGCGCTTCGGCACGGGCGACGCGCCGCTTGGGCGCAGCACCGTGAAGGTGGGCGCGGGAACGCGTCTTGACGCCGACACCTATTACAACTTGTCGTACGGCGTCTACAACTACGACCTTGCGGGCACACTCGCGATCACAAACGGAGTCGCGATCAACACGTTGAAGTTCGGAAACATCACGCTCTCAGGCGATGCTACGATTCTGGGAGGTCCCAACACGGTCTACTTCTCCCACAATGGCGTCGCGGCGCCGCCTGGCGTCCTCGCTCTGAACGGGCACACGCTGACGTTCGAGTCCAACGGCTTCGTGGCTATCGGCCAGTGGTGCGACGACGGATCGGGCGGGCGGCTCGTCCTCACGGGCGAAGGGGCTCGTTTCGAGACGACGGCGACCGGCAGCTACGGCCCGGCCGGCGTGGACGTGGTGGTGACAGGCGGAGCGATCCTGAAGGGGTACAACGATCTCAACATAGGAGGTCTCACCTATGACGCAACAGCGTGGCAGCTCCACTCCACTGCCTTCAGGCTGTTGGTGAACGGCGTGTTCCGTCCTGGCGCGATGTATCCCGCGCTCACGATGTGCAACGGCTCCACGCTCGACCTTTCCCAGGAGACGGGCGTGTGGAACGCGGACGGCGTGCCTGCCGTGGCGGGAACGGGCAACCCGCGCGACTACGATGAACACGGACTCGTCTCGTTCGCGGATGGGGCGACGGTGAAGGTGGACGTTCATGGGCGCACATTCAACGTCGGCGACATGATCGTGAGCTGGCCCGCGAGGCCGGCTGGCGCTGCGTTCGCGTTCGACGACGAGACCGCAGCCGCTGGCGTACCGGCCGTAGCGGGAGAGACTGGCCTCTTCTATGGAAACGCGGGCACGGTGGAAGTTGCCACGTGGACCGGCGGGGCTGAAGACGGCGACTTCGCGAATCCCGCCAACTGGGCTTGCGTCGACGCGCCCGGAACGGCGGTGCAGAACGGGCTGCCTCATTCCGGCGCCATTGTGCGCATTGCTGGCTCGATGTCGCTGCAGGCACCCGTCTCTGGCGTGGTGCGGTGCGCGAAGGTCGTGTTCGACAACTGCACCCTCGCGGCCGACTGTGACCTGCGCGGACTCGACCTCTCGAACGCGGAAGGCTCGATCGACCTCGCCGGGCGCAAGCTATACGTGTCGAGCATCGGCGGGCCGCTCTCCATTTCGGACGCGAGAGGCTACGAGCTTCTCGGCAGCCTGACCGTCGGCGCTGGCGCGTGGGTGCACACGGGCTACACGCCGAGCTGCACCGACCGCGTGCAGGCCAAGGTGCGCTTTGCCAACGTCAGCGGCAACAAGGGCGTCTACTGCGCACGCACGAAGGCGGGGAACAATTTCGTTCAGTCGTTCACGTGTTTTGCGATCGGAAACAAGTTCCGCTTCGACCGCAATGGAGGGCAGGTCACCTGCGGTCTTGCGCTCAACAACACGACCGACTACGAGATCGAGGCGGACGGTGCCAGTCTCATGGCCACGGTGAACGGCGGCAGCGCCGTGACGATGACGGGCGGCGACTTCATGCCCGCCGGGTCGTTCACGCTGCTCTCGTCGTATACGACGGTGCCCGGCACTGGCATAGGAAACAACTTCTCGGGCAAGTTCTACTACTTCAAGGTGTTCAACAAGGACGGCGCCCTCATGCGCGAATACATGCCCGCCCGCCGTTTGAGCGACGGCGCGGTGGGAATGCTCGAGACGGTGCAGGGCACGTGGCTGCAGAACGGCAGCAACAGCGGAAGCCTCACTGAGTCGGACGGCGTTGTGGGCTTCTACGGAACGGATCCCGGCGAGCTGCACATCGACGTGCCGGAGGGCGTGGTGGTGGAGAACCACGAGACTGCGATCACGGGCAACATCAAGCTCTTCAAGGAGGGCGCGGGCGAGCTTGTTGGATACAGGCAGGGGCAGAATTATGGCGGCGGCACGGTGGTGGCCGCGGGCACGCTGAGTCCGCGGCCTGCGATTGCCGGCACCATCACGTACTACGGAAGCAACTTCTACTGGGGCGGGATCGGCGCGAAGGTGACGGTGGAGGCCGGCGCCACGTTCGACGTCGCAGGGCAGTATGGCTGGCGCGTCTACGACTTCGTGCTGAACGGCGGCACGATCGTGAACAGCGGTCCAGACCAGACGACGGACGGCTGGGGCGGATTCGGCAATGTCACGTTGACGGCAGACTCCATGATGGACCTTGAGAACTCCACAGCGATTCGCTACCTTGCGACTGGCGGCACGGAGCTTGACCTTGGCGGGCACAAGCTCACGGTGCGCCTGGCGAAGGGCAAGACATTCTACCTGGGAGAGGCGGCGAAGAACGGCACGATCGAGCTGGTCTCCGGAGGGTGGCTGAAGCTGCACAATGTCGCGAAGGTGGACTGCAGCACTGTGGACTTGATTCTGCGCGGCGGCGCGGCGCTCTGGGTTGGCGTGCCGATGACGGTGCGCAGCATCTCGATGGGCGCCACGGACGAGATGAGCCGCGGCATTTACCCCATCACGGTACTTGACACATGCCGCGTGGAGTCGGACAGCTTCTATGGGTGTGACCTTCAGCCGAACACCACGCTCGACCTCTCGGCGTTCTCGGGCGAGCTGCCCGTGCGGTGTCCGTTTACATGGGGGTGCGATTCGATCACGTACGCGCCAGACTCGACGGTCACGTTGTATCTTGCCGGGCGCAACCTGCGCGACGGCGAGCGGATCGTCGCGTGGGAGACGCGTCCGGAAGGCGTCACGTTCGTGATGGATCCGGAGAGCCGTTCGTCCACGCTCAGCCGCATCGTCGTGGCCGACGATGGAATCTATGTGGAGAAGGGCCTCACGATCTTCATCCGCTAACTTGCGCAAAGCTCCGCTTTTTGGTAAACTCTTTGGTGTGGGCGCGGTATGGCCGAACGGCGGCGCCGGCCCGGAAAAGGAGAACGAAATGAGCGGAATGATGATTGCGGCCGCGGCCGCGACGATGTTGACGACTTGGGGCGAGAAGGTGACGCCCGAAAACGCGTGGCGCGGGTATCCGCGTCCGCAGCTGGTGCGCGAGAACTGGACGAACCTGAACGGTCAGTGGGACTATGCCGTGACCGAGATCGCGAAGACTGACGGGCGTCCCGAGAAGTGGGACGGCAAGATACTCGTGCCGTTCGCCCTCGAGTCGCCCATTTCGGGCTGCGGCGGACGCCTCCTCGCGCCCAGCCAGTACCTCTGGTACACCCGCAAGCTCACGCTCGACCCGAAGCCCGGCGAGCGCATTCTCCTCCACTTCGGCGCGGTCGACTTCCGCGCGAGCGTGTACCTCGGCCATGACGAGGTGGGCTGCACGCCGCACGAGGGCGGCCAGCTGCCGTTCACCGTGGACCTCACGCCGTACGCGAAGAAGGGCGAGAACACTCTCACCGTGCTCGTGTGGGATCCCACCGAGGACTTCGTCAACAGCCGCGGCAAGCAGTCCTTCAAGACGTACGCCTGCTTCTACACGCGCATGAGCGGCATCTGGTAGACCGTGTGGATGGAAACCGTGCCCGAGAAGCACATCGCCGACTACGACGTCGTAACCGACATCGACGCGGGCACGGTAACGTTCACCTTCAAGGTCGATGGCCTCAAATATGGCGATGTCGATTGTGGAAATGTGGAATTGTTGCCAATTCCCAAAATCAATTCCCAATTGGAAAATGGCAACATTGGCACTGGCAACATTTCCACATTGGCAACATTAAAAACGACGTTCCGCCCCGGCGAGCCGTGCGTTCTCAAGATGCCTAAGGGCTTCAAGCTGTGGTCGCCCGAATCGCCCGCGCTCTACGACTTCACCGCGAAGTTCGGCAAGGACGAGATCAAGGGCTACTTCGGCATGCGCAAGTTCGAGAAGCGCAAGGACGCGAAGGGCGTTCTGCGCTTCTTCCTCAACAACAAGCCTTACTACGTGATGGGCACGCTCGACCAGGGATGGTGGCCCGACGGACTTCTCACGCCCCCGAGCGAGGAGGCGATGGCATTCGACATCCAGACTCTCAAGGACTGCGGCTTCAACACGATGCGCAAGCACATCAAGGTGGAGCCTCTCAGATACTACGCGCTATGCGACAAGATGGGGCTCCTCGTCCTGCAGGACATGCCCAGCACCTCTCACAACGCCAATGATCCGTTCCGCTGGGAGGTCACCAAGGGCTACAGCCTCTATCGCCGCGAGCTCAAGGGACTTGTGGACCTTCTGCGCAAGGTGCCGTCGATCGTGATGTGGGTGCCCTACAACGAGGGCTGGAGCCAGCACGATCCGTTCCTCACCCACTCCACGCTCGACTTCGTGAAGAAGTACGATCCCACGCGCCTGGTGGACGCTCCTTCCGGCTGGTGCGACTTCGAAGGCGGCTCCACGTTCCAGCGCGACAAGCGGGGACGCATCACCACGCAGCATCTTCCCGCCGGCAAGTGCGAGGCGGCCGACGTGGTGGACTATCATGCGTACCGCGGCCCCGCGATGCCGCCCGTGAACGAGCGCCGCGTGAGCTTCCTCGGCGAGTTCGGCGGCCTTGGCCATCCAGTGGCCGGCCACATCTGGCGCGAGTTCTCGCAGGGCAAGGTGCTTGGCGAGAAGACCGGCAACTGGGGCTACGGTGGCATTGAGGATACGAAGACGCCCGAAGGCCTCGAGAAGACGTATCTCGGCCTCATGGAGAAGCTCGGCGAGTTCGCGGACCAGGGTCTTGCCGGATCCATCTACACTCAGACGACCGACGTCGAGATCGAGATCAACGGCCTCCTCACCTACGACCGCAAGGTGCTCAAGTACAATCCGGCCGTCCTCAAGAAGGCGCACGACGAAGTGCGCAGGAAAGTGGAAGGCAAATGAGCGGGAAGGAACTTTCGCGGCGCGAATTCATTCGCGGCGGCTCTCTTGCGTTCGGCGGCCTCGTGGCCGCGTGCGCCCTGCCAACCGTGGCGGACGACAAGCCTGAGCTCTTCCCGAAGCGCGGACGCTTCGAGCGCCTCTCGATAATCTGCCACCACATCAAGGCGGGCGCGGAGAAGCCGTTCTCGCTGCTGCACATCTCCGACACGCATCTCACCGCGGCCTATCCCCGCGAGGGCGAAGCGCAGCTGAAGCTCAGCGCCGAGCGTTCGCTGACGTTCGGCGGCCGCCAGGAGGAGGCGCTGCGCGACTCCCTCGCTTGGGCGAAGCAGCATGTTGACTACGTGCTGCACACGGGCGACCTCATCGACTGGCAGAGCGAGGCCAACTTCGATCTCGTGCGCAAATACTACGGCGAGGGCGGTACAAAGATGTTCGGAAGCCTCGGCAACCACGAGCACGCTTGTAACTGGCTGGACACGAAGGGCACGGACGACCGCGCGGCTCTCGCCGCGGCGTATCCGTTCGACAACGCCCTTGCGAGCACGGTGGTGAACGGCGTCAACTTCGTGACGATCGACGACGCGCCTGGCACCGTCACTGCCGAGCAGGCCACGCGCTTCGAGGCGGAGATCAAGAAGGGGCTGCCCACGATCCTCTGCATGCATGTGCCGTTCAACACGCCGCACATCTGGCGTGCGGCCACGAAGTTCTGGGCGGAGAAGAACCTATTCTCGATACCGGACGCGTCGAAGTACCAGTGCAAGATGAGCGACCCCACGACGAGGGACTTCCTCGCGTATCTCAAGTCGCAGCCGCTTCTGAAGGGAGTCCTTGCGGGCCACCTGCACATCGACGTCATCGATCGCATATCTCCCACGGCGAAGGAGTACGTGGTGGGCGGCAACTTCCTCTTCCACGGCGCGGAGATCAGATTCACGTGACGGCGCCGGGGGACTGAAGAGATTTCATTCAAAACTGTCCAATCCGAAAGAAAGGAAAGTACATGCTGACAAGAAGAGACATGCTGAAGACGGCGGCAGGGGCCTCCCTCTTCACCATCGTGCCCGCAGGAGTGCTGCGCGGCGACACGGCCCCCTCGAACCAGCTCACGCGCGCGCTGATCGGCTTCGGCTGCATCGCGCAGAGCGCGAACCACCTGCCGTTCAAGGGCTCGCGCCTGATTGGCCTCTGCGATCCCTACAAGGCCCGCGTGCAGCACGGTCTTGACATGGCGCAGAAGCAGTGGGGCAAGATCAAGGGCTACGAGAATTTCCTGAAGCTCCTCGAGGACAAGGACGTCGACATCGTGCACATCTGCACGCCGCCCCACTGGCACGGCTGCATGAGCGTGATGGCGGCGAACGCCGGCAAGGAAATCTGGTGCGAGAAGCCGATGACGCGCACCGTAGGCGAGGGCA
>JAEEGG010026982.1_pt1 | contig 10923 bp, 8 predicted proteins | sample 9134161 | NCBI WGS metagenome assembly JAEEGG01 (sample SAMN16246543, study PRJNA631951) | gut metagenome | biome: gut microbiome; feature: rumen; material: CR-attached | host: Bos | place: Iran: Karaj | collected 2018-10
GCCGGGTATCCATGCTGGGTCAGGATAAGCGCTGAAAGCATCTAAGCGCGAAGCCGTCTCCAAGATGAGTTTTCCATTGAGGGACGTGGGAGACTACCACGTTGATAGGCCGAAGATGTAAAGGCAGCAATGTCAAAGTCGATCGGTACTAATATCCCGAAAACTTCGCTTGAAGCAAGAAGAACAGTTGCAGGAGTTTTTTGTCTGAGAGTTCTCTCTCCTAGAGATATAAGAAAGGCGGTTATAGCGGTGAGGATCCACCTCTTCCCATTCCGAACAGAGAAGTTAAGCTCACGTGCGCCGATGGTACTGCTACACCAAGTGGGAGAGTAGGTTGCCGCCACCTTTGAGAGCCGTAAGGTTGTTTCCTTACGGCTCTTTTTTTGTGCCTCGTCGCGATGCGGGGATTCGCAGCCCTGTCGCTGGGCTCTCAAAGTCGGCGGCTCTGCCGCCTTTTTTCTACGGGGGCACATCCCCCGAACCCCCTCGTTGCTTCGCAACGGCCCGCTGAAGCGGGCTTGGGATAACAGAAGTGAGTCTTTGCCGTCGATTGGCCATAGAATGAAAATGGCGTATTCCCCATTCATTCTGTGGCCAGTATTCCAGCAGTATTACGTCATTTATGGCCATAGAATGAATAATGACCTTTCCGTTTCCATTCTGTGGCCTGTTGGGCGGATAGATTACGAAGCCCGGGGAGGGAAGGGGCGATTCCGGAGCGAATTGGCGAAAAAGGGACGTGGGTGAGCTTGTGCAGGGAGCGGTGGCCGTAGAGGTAGGGTCGCAGGGTCCTGCGGCTCTTGTTAGACCATGACGGCGTTTTGTGTGACGACCGTTAGACTCGCCTTGGCGAGGCTAAAAGGGAGGAGTTCGCCGTCAAGCGACCGGTGCCGCTCCCTTTTTCGCCAGCCTGAGCGGAGGAATCGTCCCTTCCCGACAGGGCTTACACAATATTAATGCAAACCGAAAAACACAGAGCGCAGGAATCGATGGAATAGAGCACGAGGCGGCTGTCGATACGCTTTGCGAGGCCATTTGGCCTCACGGAGCGCGTGAATGTGCGAGACAAGTCATCTGAGAAAGAATGCCGCGCTCCGTGAGTTTCGGGTTGCACCATGGTGCCTGTAGGGTGACAGTTGGTCGGTCTGATCAGTGGCTGCAAAGAAATATGTAACCCGATGGAGTACGCAACGTTTTAGGTTTTTTTTGCATCTATAGGATAGTTTGTGTATTTTTAGGGAAATATTGGGTATATGAAACAGTTTATTATTCTTGTTTTTGCGGTTTTGCTGATGTTTCCGGGCTGTGATCAGCTGGGACAGTCCGAGGGGAATGACAAGTTTACGCCGATTGTGCTGACGAAGAGCCAGCAGGCGGTGGCGGCGCAGGGCGATGCGTTTGCGCTGGATTTTCTGAAGACAACGTCCAAGAATTTTCCGGAGACTAACCTTTTCGTTTCGCCGATGAGCGTGTCGATGCTCTGCTCGATGCTCGCCAACGGTGCTGAAGGCGATACCTATGCTGAGATTGTCAAAGCGATTGGGATGGATAAATTCCCGATCGACAAGGTCAACGATTGCTATACCACGCTGGTCTCCGCCCTCTTGAAGGCTGATAAGACGGTTTCTTTGTCGCTCGCCAATTCCATTTGGGCGGCCCAGGGGCTCGATGTCCTGGCTTCTTTCAAGAAGACGATGACATCCGTCTATCAGGCCGATACGTATGTGGTCGATTTCGGCGCTGCCAATACGCTCAATACCATCAACGCCTGGTGCAGCTCCAAGACGGCCGGCCTGGTACCCAAGATGTTTGAAGAAATTGATCCGCAGGTGCAGATGATCCTCATCAACGCCCTTTACTTCAAAGGTAACTGGACGGTCCAGTTTGCAAAGGACCAGACGGCCAAAGGACCTTTCACTACGCTCAGCGGGGAAACCGCGACCGTTGATTTCATGTCTGCCGGCAGCGAGACCTACACCGGCTATCGAGATAATGAAGTGACCGTCGTCCGCATGCCCTATGGCAACGGCGCCTTTGAAATGGAAGCCATCATGCCTTCCGGCAAAGATTTCTACGCTTTCCTCAATGGCCTCACCCTCGATAAACTGGCCGGCTGGGATGTGAACAACTGCCAGAAGATCAACCTGGTCTTCCCGAAATTCAAGGCGGAGTTTGACACCGACAAACAGTTGGTTCCCATCATGCAGCGACTGGGCATGCAGAAAGCCTTCACCTATGGGGCCGAGTTCGGCAAAATGTCGAAAACGCCTTTATATGTCAGCGATATGCGCCAGAAGGCCTTCGTCTCCGTTGATGAAGAAGGCACCGAGGCGGCTGCCGTGACCGTGGCGGAAATGCGCAAAAACGCCATCTCCGACTGGACGGAGATGCGTTTCGACCACCCGTTCCTCTATCTCATCCGCGAGAAGAGCACCGGCGTCATCCTTTTTGCCGGCGTGAAAGTAAAATAATCAGGACCGACCCCAGGATTCCGGAACAGAGCGAACCCATCAGGACCGCGACTTTGCCCATATCGCGGAGCATCATCGTGATTTCTTCGGCCTGACCGCCGAAGGAAAGCGTGTCTACGAAAATAGACATCGTGAAGCCGATGCCGCCCAGACAGGCGACGGCCAGCAGTTTTTTCCAATCCGCCCCGGCGGGCATCTGGCCGATCTTTGTCTTGACGGCCAGGAAACTGGTCAGGGTGATGCCGATGGGCTTGCCCAGAAGCAGGCCCAGGAAGATTCCCATGCCTGCGCCACCCAGTTCGGGTGAATAGCTGAAGACATTGAAATACGACGGGTCGGTAATCCGCACCCCGGCATTGGCCAGGGCGAAAATCGGCATGATCACGAAGCTGACCCACGGCGCGAGCGTGTGCTCCAGGCGGTAACTCAGGCCGATACTCTCCCGGGCATTGCGACTGAGCTGCCGCAGAATGATGCGTTGAATGGGATTCGGGAAATCCTGGCCTTCGGGGTTCGCGTCGGTTTCGGTGAGTTTTGTCTCGAGAAACGCCCTTTTCCGGAGATAATACGCTTTCGAATAGCGCGGCCGCATCGGAATGAGCAACGCCATCACGACGCCCGACATCGTGGCGTGGATGCCGGAATAGTAGAACAGAATCCACACGAAAACAGCTGGAATGAAGTAAAACCAGGGACGTTTTTCTCCTGTGACGTTCAGCCAGAGCAAGAAGGCTACGACTACGCCGGCCAGTCCAAGGAACAGGAAATTGATGGTGCCGCCGTAGAACAGGGCGACTACCAGGATGGCGATCAGGTCGTCGGCGATGGCCAGGGCTGTCAGGAACACTTTGAGCGAGACAGGGACACGGTCGCCCAGGATGGCGAGAATGCCGACGGCAAAAGCGATGTCAGTGGCAGTGGGGATGCCCCACCCGGAGGCTGCGGGCGTTCCGTTGTTGATGAGCGCGAAGATCAGGGCCGGTGCGACGACGCCGCCCAGGGCCGCGATGACCGGCATCACAGCCTTCTTGGGCGAACTGAGTTCGCCGCAGACAATCTCCCGTTTGATTTCGAGGCCTACCGTAAAGAAGAACACGACCATCAGGATGTCGTTGATGAATTTCTCGACGGTCATTCCGACGGGGAACATCAGAGAGTTCCCTTCAGGCGTCTTGATGGAGATGCCCAGATCGGTTTCCAGGATATGGAAATAGATTTCGCGCGTGGCGGGCAGGTTGGCCAGCAGCATCGCCACGACCACGCAGAACAATAGGATAACTCCCTGAAACCAGGGAAGATTGAACAGTTTTCTCCGGTGGCTCGACAGGCGGGCCACCATCTTGTTCCATGAGTAGATCGGACGGTGTGCCATAGCTTTCAACGTACTTTCAGGAGGTCTCCGTTGTCATTTACGATGGCGCGTTTGAATTTCTCGCTGTATCCGGGCCAATCGGGCGAGACGGGGATATAATCGACGCTGCCGTTGGTCTTGAAGGAACCGTCTTCGTTCTGGAACTTTACGGTGCCGTCCATATATTTGATCAGCAGATATTGGTCAAGTCTGCTCCATTCGTCGAAAAGTGCATCGGCTTCTGCGACGGAGAACTGCGTGAGATATTTCAACTGTTTTTTCGGGTTCTTGATGGCCAGGGCGGCGGCATCGCAGGCGGCAACTTTATCGACCATCCGACGTTCGTGTTCGGAAATCTTTTCCTGTACTTCCAGGCCCACGGGATTGTAGCGCAGGTAGGCGAACTGGGCGATGCGGTTGTTGAGCCAGAACATCGAGGTGGGGGAATACTCCACCATCGAGCCGTTGCCGAGGGCATAGTGCCACGATACGGCGCGGGAGGCCGAGTAGACGGGCGTCAGGGCCGAGGTGCCGGCATCGTCCACGGCGAACCAGAAGAGGCCGCCGACGGCGTCGGGCAGCCAGCCGCGGCACTGGGCTACGAACCAGAATCCGGTCTGCTGGGTGCAGATGGGGCGGGCATTGGAGTATTTCACACCGTCGACCGTCCAGTCGTTCTGCTTCCAGCGGTAGGGCGTCTCGTTGCTGCCGGCACCGATATCCTTCGTCATGTCGAAGGGCGTGCCTTCGTAGTGGTCGCGCATCATCGTGGCCAGGTCGAGCACCGAGAGTTTGGCCTTGGGTTTGACGTATAGGGGCATCCGGTTCTTCGGATTATCGGCCATCACGAAGTCGAGGTACTGGTTCATGTCGAGGTCGCCCCAGCGGTTGAAGAAGCTCCATACGCGGCATTCGCAGTTGCGGATCAGGCCGAAGGCCAGGGGACAGTAGGTGTCGGCGAAGCTGAAGTCTTCGTCGGAACCCGAGTAGATGCCGATTTCGCGGGCGTGGGAGATCACGTCGGGCGCGTAGATGCAGTTCTCCGGATCGTTTTTCGGGAAGGTGGTGATGCGGGCGCAGTTGGCGTGGGCGGCGATGTAGCCGTCGGGGATGCGGACCGCCACCCAGACGACGCCCTTGTTGCGGTTCACACCGTCGACCACGTCGGGCTTCTTGGCGATGACCTCGAGGATCCAGGCCTCTTCCGTATCGGCGAAGCTCAGCGACTCGCCGGAAGAGGCGTAGCCGAACTCATTCGCCAACTTGACGAACAGCTCGATGGCCTCGCGTGCCTTCGTGCAGCGCTGCAGGCAGATGTATTCCAGCGAGCCGTAATCCACGATGCCCTGCGGATCGCGCAGTTCCGGACGGCCGCCCCACGTGGTCTCGCCGATGACGAGCTGGTGCTCGTTCATATTGCCGATGACGTTGTAGGTATAGGGCGCTTCGGGGATCTCGCCGAGATAGTGGTCCTGGCCCCATTGCAGGATGCGGCGCATCTCGCCGGCCTTGTGCTTGCCGGCCGGATAATGGACCAGGGTGCCGTAGCGGGTGTAGGAATCGGCCGCATAGGTCACCATCACGGAGCCGTCGACCGACGCTCCCTTGGTCACGATGAGGTTGGTACAGGCATAGCCGGCCGTCACCGACAGGGCAAAGATAAAGGTAAAGAAAAAGCGTCGCATAACTCTATCGATTATCAATCATCCGATAAAGTTAACAAATAATGATCAAAATAAAAAAGAGATGCACCTGTATGAAAAACGCACCGGCCCTAGCACAAGCAAAGTACTAAGGCCGGGAGGCGCGGGGTTCGGGGCAGCGCCCCGGTAATAATTATACGAAGAACGTGGCGGCGAAGGCCAGGATGGCGTAGAACTCAGGAAGGGCGGCGTAGATCATCGTGTTGGTCTGAACGTCGTGCCCCTGGCTCATACCGATGATACCGTTGGCACAGACCTGCCCCTGGCGGATGGCCGAGAAGAGGAATACGACACCGCAGGCGAGACCGACGGCGAAGTACAGGAGGCCTTTGTCCATCATCGCTTCCACTGCCTTGGGCCATACCAGAAACGCGACGAAGCCGTACAGACCCTGCGTGGCGGGCATGGCGGAAAGGATCATATAACCCGCCGATTTCTCCGGATTCTTTTTCAACGCGCCTTCCGCGGCGTTGCCGGCGATGGTGGTTCCGATGCTGGAGCCGATGGCGGACAGGCCGAACATAAATGCGAGGCCGATGTAACCGAGAATAACTGTTAACATAGTGTAAGATTTTGTTTTATTATTTGTTTTCTATTTCGATTTCGTTAGTAAGAGGCTGATAGTCAGTGCCTTTTCCTTCGTATCCGCTGTTCTTGAAATACTCCACGAAGGTCAGACGCAGCGGGTGTACGAACGCGCCCAGGCAACTCATCGCGAAGTTCAGCGCGTGGCCGAAAAGGACGATCACGATGAACGGCAGCCACTGCCAGGTCGGATTGCTGCCCAGCAGCATCGTGCCGATCTGGTTGAAGGCGCCGCCCAGCATGCCGCCGGCCAGGCCGAGGGCGTAGAGACGGATGTAGCTCAGCACGTCGCCCAGAAGTCCGGTTGCCGTCTGGTACGTGTCCCAAAGGCCGGATCCGATGTTGAGCAGGGGATTGCGCCCCGGCTTGTTGAAGATGAAGATACCCAGAACCGAAAGCACGCCGACCGCAATGATGGCGATCTTCGTGGCCGTGGCGTTGAGCACGTGGGTCAGGGCCAGACCGGCCACGATGAGGCCGCCGACTACCAGCGTGACCCATCCCCAGGTGGAGATGGCCTGCTTGAAGCCGGCCCGTTTCGTAATGCCGACCGCCTTGATGATCATGGCCAGACAGATGTGGAAGATACCGATGGCGATGGCTGCGATCATGGTTACGTCGTAGGCCGTACCGGCAATCTCCAGTTTGCCAACCAGCATCAGTTTCCGAAGCCCTGCGGGAATCCAGGAAACCTCTTTCAGGTTGACGCCGAAGAAGGTGCCCAGGAAGAAGCCGATGACGAGGGTGCCCACGCCCAGCGTGGTGACCAGCCGCCAGTGCTTCTTCAGCCCGAGCAGGTCGAAGTTGGTCTTGTGCAGCAGGATGCCCAGTGCGATGAGGATCAGGCCGTAGCCCGCGTCGCCCATACAGAACGACCAGAACAGCAGGAAGAAAGGCGCCAGGATCGGGGTGGGGTCGAACTCGTCGTAGACGGGCATGCCGTACATCCCGGTGAGGGTCTCGAAATTGCGGGCGAACCAGTTGTTCTTGAGCTTTACCGGCGGATTGTCGGCGGCCGTGGCGGGTTCGCTCAGGTAGTAGATGGCTTCCTTGTCGAGCGCAGCTTTCAGTCGCTCGTCTTCCGTGGTGGGAGCAAATCCGGTAAACACGGTAATGTAGTCATCCGCGGCCTTTTCGGCCTTGTGGCCGGCCAGATAGCGCTGCAGGTCCTGCGCTTTGCGTGCGTAGTCCAGCCGCAGGGCAGGGATATCCTGCTTGCGGTATTCCATTTCGGATTCCCGATTGGCGAGCGCCTCTTTCAGCGAGACCACCTGCCCGGACAATTCCCGGAGCGATTCCACGGCTATGGGCGTTTCGGGTGCCTGGAAATTGTTGGCGCCTTCCGAAGCCCGGTCGATGAGGACGAAACGGATGAATTTCTCGTCGCGCTCAATCTCGGCGATGGGATATTCTTCCAGCCAGGAAGGATTGAATTTCTTGAGAGGAAGGGTATAGAAATGGAGCTGGCAGCCTGCTTCGCGCAGGGCCTTTACCTTGGCGGGATCGAGGTCGCCCCAGTGCTTTTTCTCGGCGAAAGCCGCTTCGGCGGCATCCAGCTTGGCCTGGATGGCGCTGTGGCGTTCGTCGCGCGCAAAGTCGCATTTCTCGATGGTCTCGATCTCGTGCCGGATGCGTTCAGCTTCGCGGTAAAGCTGGCCGGAGGTCGCATCGACCGGCTTGCGGGAGCGGGTGATGTCGAGCACGCCGAGTTCCTGAATCCTGCGCAGGAAGTCTTCCGTGTCGCTGCTCAGAAGCAGGAAGGTGTATTTGGTCATTTTCGTGATCATGCTTCTTCCTCCTCTTCTTCCTGATGGCGGTTCTTCACAATCTTCTGCGAGGCCTTGGAGAGGTTCTCCTCGTCCTCCATGAAGCGCTTGATCTTGCGGATGGCCTCCTGATACCCCGGGATCTGCACCTTCTCGTAGAGATTCACCTTCTGGGTGGTCTTCTTGCGCTGGAACTCCAGGATGCGGCTCTTCTCGAGGAGCACTTCGCTCTCGATGCCGAGTTGCGCGAGTTTCTTGAGGATAGCCACGCCTTCTCCGTACCACATCGGCTTGGCGAAGGCATTGAAGGGCTTGACCTCATAGAGGACCTCGCGGAGCTGGGGTGTGCGGACACCCGCCACCTTCACGGTGTCGAGCACCACGTCCTTCACGGAAATCAGTCCGGGCTCGAATTCGGTCCAGAGGCCGGCCATATAGTCGTAGGTCTTGAGGGCCTCGTCGAGTTCGTGCAACAGGTGCTCCGATTCGGCCTTGGCCTGGATCACGCTCACACGCAGGGCCGACTCCTTGTTCTTGAGGGTCGGGAGCGCCCGCTGGCGGACCTTCAGCTGCTTGCCGAGGTTGTTCAGGGATGTCTTGTTATATTGGAACTTGATCGCCATACGTCTTGCGCTTAGGCGGCCGGCCAGTATTTGTCGATCATGGCCTGCTTGATTCCGGTCTCCGCCTGGCTGAAGTAGCGGGCGAAAAGTTTCCAGCAGGTGTCGAGCATCTCCGTCAGGCCGATGTTCACGTCGATCGAGAGGATTTCGATGGCGTAGTCCTTGGCGTATTCGAGGCAACGCCGGTCGTAGTCGGACAGGTCGAAACCGTTCTCCAACTTGGTCTTGGCGTTCTGTGCGTCAGCGTACAGACGTACAGAGGCATTCATCACCTGGGAGTGGTCCTCGCGGGTCTGCTTGCCCTGCACGAGCTGTTTCAGACGCGACAGGGAACGGAACGGGTCGATGATGACCTTGCCCGTGTCGGTATCGGCGCGCAGGTAGAGCTGGCCTTCGGTGATGTAACCGGTGTTGTCGGGGATGGCGTGGGTGATGTCACCGTCGTTGAGGGTGGTCACGGCGATGATGGTGATGGAGCCGCCGCTGGGCAGCTGCACCGCTTTCTCATAGATCTTGGCCAGGTCGGAGTAAAGCGAGCCCGGCATCGAGTCTTTCGACGGGATCTGGTCCATACGGTTGCTCACGATGGAGAGGGCGTCGGCGTAGAGGGTCATGTCGGTCAGCAGGACCAGCACTTTCTCGTTCTTGTCGACGGCGAAGTACTCCGCTGCGGTCAGGGCCATGTCGGGAATCAGCAGACGCTCCACCGGCGGCTGGTCGGTAGTGTTGACGAAGCTGATGATTTTGTTGAGGGCGCCGGCGCTCTCGAATTCGTGACGGAAGTAGAGGTAGTCGTCGTTCGAGAGACCCATGCCGCCGAGGATGATCTTGTCCACGTCGGCGCGGAGGGCCACCTGGGCCATCACGGCGTTATAAGGCTGGTCGGGGTCGGCGAAGAACGGAATCTTCTGGCCGGAGACCAGGGTGTTGTTCAGGTCGATGCCGGCGATGCCGGTCGGAATCAGCTGGGAAGGCTGCTTGCGCTTGTAGGGGTTGACCGAGGGGCCGCCGATCTGGCGGCGCTCGCCTTCCACCTTCGGACCGCCGTCGATCGGGTCGCCGTAGGCGTTGAAGAAGCGGCCGGAGAGTTCCTCGCTCACTTCGAGCGTCGGCGGTTCGCCGTGGAAGAGCACTTCGGCATTGGTCGGAATACCCTCCGTGCCCGCGAATACCTGCAGCGTGATCAGGTCGCCTTTGATCTTCACGACCTGGGCCAGGCGGCCGGCCACCGTGGCCAGCTCGTCGTTGCTGACACCCTGCGCGTGGAGCGTCACCGTTGCCTTGGTGATGGCTTCGAGCCGGGTGTAGGTTCTCTGGAATGCTTTACTGCTCATTGTTCAGAAGGGTATTAAGTTGTTCAAGATACTTGTTGAACTTGTCGCTCTTGAACTCGGAATAGTTCATCTGGCGGAGAATATTGATGATCTCCTTGTATTTGGCCGCGCACTGCTCGTAGTTATCGAACTCGAACGGAACGTCGCAGACCTCGAGCACCAGCGAGAGCATATACTCCTGGCGGTCCATCGGGCAGAGAGAGTCGATCGGGTCGAAGGCGTCCTGCTGCAGGATCACGAAGTCGATGAGCTCGCTCTTCCAGAACTGCTCGTGGTAGCTGATGGGCACGCCGTCGTCGCCGAGGATGTTGATCTGTTCGGCGATTTCCTTGCCGCGGCGGATGAGGTTCTTGGCGCGGTTCACCTTGTCGACCCAGTCCTTGCCCACGCGCTCCTTGAGGTATTCCACCACTTCGGGGTACTCGAGATACTTGGAATAGGAGTCGATCGGGTCGACGGCGGGATAGCGCTTCTTGTCGGCGCGGGCCTGGGCCAGCGAGTAGAAGCAGCGGGCCGCTTTCTTGGTCGATTCGGTCACGGGCTCCTTGAGGTTACCGCCGGCCGGGGAGACGGTGCCGATGAAGGTCACGGCGCCGGTCTGGCCGTTGCGCAGTTTCACGATGCCGGCGCGGGCGTAGAAGTTCGAGATGATGGCGGAAAGGTCGACCGGGAACGCGTCGGCGCCCGGGAGCTCTTCCATACGGTTCGACATCTCACGGAGGGCCTGCGCCCAGCGGGAGGTCGAGTCGGCCAGCAGCAGGGCTTTCATGCCCATCGCGCGGTAATATTCGCAGATGGTCATCGCGGTGTAGACCGAAGCCTCACGCGCGGCGACCGGCATGTTCGACGTGTTGCAGATGATGGTCGTACGTTCCATCAGGTGACGGCCCGTGTGCGGGTCGATCAGTTCGGGGAACTCGGCGAAGATTTCCACCACCTCATTGGCACGCTCACCACAGGCGGCCATCACGATCACCTCAGCGTCGCCCTGCTTGGCGATGGCGTGCTGAAGCACGGTCTTGCCACAGCCGAACGGGCCCGGGATGAAGCCCGTACCGCCTTCGGCGATCGGGTTGAGGGTATCCATGCA